>MTKY01052372.1_pt1 | contig 57506 bp, 34 predicted proteins | sample 1042731 | NCBI WGS metagenome assembly MTKY01 (sample SAMN06212206, study PRJNA360538) | anaerobic digester metagenome | biome: Wastewater treatment plant; material: sludge; isolation source: anaerobic digester fed with sludge from wastewater treatment plant | place: Denmark: WWTP Soeholt ...
CCGGGCCGACGCGACCGCCGGGCCCGCTCCCGCCGCCCGAGGCCAGCAGCCGCGCTCGTCCCCCTCCATGCCCGATCCGGCCGGGGAACCGCCCGGAGCTTCGGCGGATTCAGCGGCCCGCACGATTCCGCCAGTCGCGGACCAGCCGCCGCCGGACGGCTTTCTGGCGAGTCTCGCCTATGGAGAAGCGGCCGAAGACGAGAAGCAGTAGGGGGGCCGGCGGCCCAAGTCCCGCGACGATCTCCCCTTCGACGGCGCGCAAACCATGCCCTTCGACCTCCCCAACCCGGCGGATCCCACTTGGCAGCGCTATTCGCGCCAGATGCTCTTTGAGCCCATCGGTCCGCACGGCCAGCGACGGCTCAGCGCGGCGCGGGTGACCATTGTCGGCTGTGGGGCTCTGGGTTGTACGCTGGCCGACATCCTTGTGCGAGCGGGTGTGGGTTTTGTGCGCATCTGTGATCGCGACTTCGTCGAGCTGGACAACCTTCAGCGCCAGGCGCTTTTCGACGAGGACGACGCAAGCGCCGCTTTGCCGAAGGCGGAAGCCGCTCGTCGAAAGCTCATTCGCATCAACTCACAGGTCTCTGTCGAAGGCATCGTGACGGATGTGAACCCTTCGAACATTGAACGGCTGACCGACGGTTCACATCTCATCCTCGACGGCACCGACAATTTCGAGACGCGTTACCTGATCAATGACGTCGCCGTCAAGCATGGCCGCCCCTGGGTATACGGGGCGGCCGTCGCCGCCAGCGGTCTGTGCCTGGCCGTTCTGCCCGGCGTTACACCCTGCCTTCGCTGCGTCTTTGAAGAGCCCCCGCCACCGGAGGTAAGCCCCACCTGCGATACGGTGGGCGTGCTGGGCACCCTGGTACGCGTGGTGGCCTGCCTCCAGGCCACCGAGGCGCTCAAAATCCTGACGGGCCGATTGGAGGACGTGAACCGCCGCCTCATCAGCCTCGACATCTGGTCCGGGCGGTTCACGGCCGTGCATGTTGGGAATACCACGCAGCACGCGGACTGCGCCTGCTGCCGCCACCATCGCTACGATTATCTTTCTGGCGAGCGGTTCAGCGTCGCGGCCCATCTCTGCGGTCGTGACGCGGTCCAGGTGCGTCGAAAGGGCGACCAGCCGCTCGATCTGCCCGCGCTGGCCGAGCGTCTGCGTCCCGTTACGCACGGTGGAATCCGGCTGAATGCATTCCTGCTGAAAGCCGTGATAGACGGGTTTGAGCTGACGATCTTTCACGACGGCCGTGCCATCGTCAAGGGCACAGACTCGCCGGACGCCGCAAAGACTCTGCTGGCCCGCTACGTCGGTCTCTAACGCGTTGCTATTTCGCCGGATCCAGAAGCTCCGCGAGTTCCTCCGGCGTGGTCACGGGCCGCCGGCATGTGTAATCGCGGCATACGTACGCCGTCGCTCGACCGTCCTGTGCCGTCTTGGCCTCCAGCAGCGGAATCCGTCGAGCCTCGTGCGATTCGGGGCCCGGCGACACAGCCACCACCTTGTTGGGCCGGAACCCCGCGCGGACGACGGCCAGCAGACCCTGCAACGCCGGGTCTTCCGCACGCCCCACCAGCGCGATCTCCTGGATCGGGCCCGCGCCGAAATCCGCCGCGCACAACAAGCGTTCGAAGGCTCCCGGCGAGTCTTCCGTCATCGGCCCGAATGCCCGGAAAATGGATTCCGCCTTCTGGCGATAGGCCGGTTTGTCCAGCAGAACCGCCAGACGCAGCAGATTCTGCGCGTGCACCGAATTGCCCGACGGAATGGCCCCGTCCCGCGGATTCTTCGTGCGGGTGATCAGGATTTCCGCGTCATCCGCAGTGAAAAAGAACCCACCATCCGCTTCATCGAAGTAGTGCCGGATGGACTGTTCGGCCAGCGCGTCCGCTGCCTCCAGCCAGCGGAGATCGAACGTGGCCTCGTAGAGGTTCAGCAACCCTTCAATGAAGAACGCATAGTCGTTCAAATAACCGGTCAGCCGGGCTTGTCCTTCTCGCCATGTTCGCAGCAGCCGGCCATCGACCCGAAGGTTCGCCAGCACAAACTCGGCCGCCCGAGCCGCCGCCTCGGCGTACCGCGGTTCGTCCAGCACGCACGCTCCCTTGGCCAGGCTGGCGATCATCAGCCCGTTCCAGGCCGTCAGTATCTTGTCATCCAGCGCGGGCGGGATTCGCCGGGATCGGACCTGCCGCATTCGGGCCCGCAACTCCGCTAGCCGCAATGACAGCTCCGCTTCGTCCAGACCGTGCAAGGGAGCAATCACGCTCAACGGCCGACGAACGTTCAGAATGCTCTGTGGCCCGGACGGCCCGTGTCCGCGCGACTCGAGCCAGTTTCCGCCCTCCGTCACGTCGTAATAGTCGCAGAACAGTTCCGCATCCTTCGGGCCGAGCGCCTCGCGGACCTGTGCCACCGTCCAGACGTAGTACTTCCCTTCCAGCCCCTCGCTGTCGGCGTCCCGGCTGGAGTAAAAACCACCGTCCGGCGCCTGGAGATCCGCCAGAACGTAATCCAGGATCCCAACGGCCCTCTCGGCGTACAGCGGCTCATTTGTTGCCTGGTACGCGTCCAGGTAAATGCCGCTCACCAGGGCCTGATCGTACAGCATCTTCTCAAAATGAGGGACCAACCAGTGGGGATCGGTGCTGTATCGGCAGATGCCGCCGCCCAGATGGTCGTATATGCCCCCCCGCGCCATATGATCCAATGTCACGCGAACTGCTCGCATCAGCCGCTCATCGCCCGTGCGACGCCACGCCCGCAGCATCAGTTCCATCGCCATGCTCGGCGGAAACTTGTTCGCGTTGGATTGGAATCCGCCCAGGCTGGGGTCGAAATACCGCACCAGCTCCCGCGCCGCGCGTGTCACGTTTTCGGCATCGAGCTCCTGCTCCCCGCCAGACGGAACGGCCGCCCACGAGTGCAGATACTCCCGCACCCTTTCGCTCTGCTCCCGCAGCTCGCCGGGTCGGTTCTTCCAGGCATCCGCGATCGCCTCCGCCAGTCGCTGGAAGGCATCCGGCGGATAGTACGTGCCGGCATAGAACGGCGTCCGATCCGGCGTCAGGAAGACCGTCATCGGCCAGCCGCCCTGGCCGTTGTTCAGGGCCAGCGTGGCCTGCATGTAAATCTCATCGACATCCGGCCGCTCTTCACGATCCACCTTGATGCACACAAAATGCTGATTCAGAACCGCCGCGATGGCGTCGTTCTCGAAGGATTCGTGTGCCATCACGTGGCACCAGTGACACGCGGCATAACCGATGCTCAGAAAGATCGGCTTGTTCTCCCGTGTTGCCTTCGCGAAGGCGTCCGGGCCCCATTCGTACCAGTCCACCGGGTTGTGGGCGTGCTGAAGCAGATAGGGACTGATGGCACGTTCCAGCCGGTTCGTGCGATGCGCATCCTTCGGATCCATGACTCCCTTTCCCCCTCGCTTGGAGTTCGTACAGGCGGTTCCCAGGCACAGCAGGAAAATCATTGCGATCCTGGCTTGCCCGTGCCGTGCGTTCATGCTCAGAGGCTTCTTCCGGCCGGTAGCGGCCGCGCCACACAGACGTGTGGCGTTGCGTTCACGTTGATCTTCCCACCGCGTGCGCCACGGCGGCAAGTTCCTGCATCATCCGGGCGAAGGCTTCACACGTGATGGACTGGGCGCCGTCGGTCAGGGCATGCTGCGGGTCCGGATGTACCTCCACGATAATACCGTCCGCTCCCGCGGCGATCGCCGCCCGGCACATGGGCGGCACCATGTATTCGTGCCCCGTGCCGTGCGAGGGATCCACCAGGATCGGCAGGTGCGACTCCCGCTTCACCGCCGGCACCACGGCCAGGGCCAGGGTGTTCCGGACATAGTCTTCGCACGTCCGGATACCCCGCTCGCACAGAATCACGTGCGGGTTGCCCGCATTGATGATGTACTCCGCCGCCAGCAGGAACTCATCCAGCGACGCTACCATCCCCCGCTTCAGAAGCACCGGCTTCTGCTTCATCCCCACGGCGCGGAGCAGGTTGAAATTCTGCATGTTCCGCGCGCCGATCTGGAGCACGTCGGCGTAGGCCGCCACCAACTCCACCTGGTCAACGCTCATTACCTCGGTGACCACCGCCAGCCCGGTCTGCTCACGCGCCTCGGCCAGCAGTTTCAGGCCGGACTCCCCCAATCCCTGAAACGCATAGGGATTCGTGCGCGGCTTGAACGCTCCGCCCCGCAGCCCGATCGCCCCGGCCGCCCGGACCGCATGCGCCGTGGCCAGAATCTGCTCCCGGCTCTCCACACTGCATGGACCGGCGATCACCCCGATCTTCCGTCCGCCGATTTCCGCGCCCGACGGACCGATTCGAATGACCGATGCCTCTTGCTTGACTTCCTTGCTGGCGACCTTGTACGGCGCCAGAATGGGAACCACACGGTCCACCATCGGCGCACTTTCGATGGCCCCCTTGTCGACGGTGCGCTTGTCGCCGATCGCCGCGATGACCGTCCGGTCCGTTCCGACGATGACGTGATCCCGCAAGCCGAGTTGCCGCACCAGGTCCACGACGTGCTGCACGTCCGCGGGCGCGCACCCGGGTTTCATGACGACGATCATGACAGGCCCTTTGCGACAATACGCTCTTTGCCGCCCATGTATGGCCGCAGGGCGGATGGCACCGTCACGGAACCGTCCGCATTCTGGTACAGCTCGAGAATCGGAATGAGAATCCGCGGTGAGGCGATCACCGTGTTGTTCAGCGTGTGACAGAATCGGAGCTTGCGATCCTTTCCGCGGTAGCGCAGATTCAATCGCCGCGCCTGAAACTCATAAAAGCGCGAGGCCGAATGCGTCTCGCCGTAACTGTCGCGCGACGGCATCCACGTCTCCAGATCGAACTTCTGAACCTGGCCCTGTCCCAGATCACCCGTGCAGACGTTCACCACGCGGTAGGGCAGCCCCAGCGACCGCAACACAGCTTCCGCATTCGCCAGGATCTCCTGGTGAAAGCGGATGCTCTCCTCCTCGTCGTTGCGGCAGACCACCACCTGCTCCACCTTGTCGAACAGGTGAATCCGGTACAGCCCGTGCGTGTCCTTTCCGGCCGCGCCGGCTTCGCGGCGGAAGCAGGTGCTCAGCGCCACGGACTTGACGGGCAGTTGATCCTCGTCCAGCACCTCGTCCCCATGGTATGCGGTCAACGGCACCTCGGCCGTGCCCACCAGCGACATCTCGTCCCGCTCGCACAGGTAAGCCTGGTCCCGCCCGATCGGGAAGTAGCCGGTGCCATACATCACGGACTCCCGCACCAGCACCGGCACCACCATCGGCGTGAAACCGCGGGCGATCATCTGGTCCTGGGCCAGTCGCAATACCGCGTAGTGCAGCATGGCGCCGTCCCCGCGCAGAATGTAGTTCCGCGCGCCGGCCAGCTTCACCCCGCGCTCGATGTCAAGGATCCCCAGCTCCATTCCGAGAGTCACATGGTCCTTCGGTTCGAACGTGAACGAAGGCGCCTCCCCCTCGTGCCGCAGCACCACGTTCTCCGATTCGTCTTTGCCGATCGGCACGTCCGGGGACGCCGGCTGGGGCACGGTCAGCATGAGCTGGTCGAACTCCTCCCCGATGGACCGCGCCTCCTCCTCCCGCGCCTTGATCCGGGCCTTGATCTCCGAGAGCTTCTGACGCGTCTGCGCCGCCAGCGCCTGGATATCCTGCGGCGTCCGGCCCTCGGCCACGGCGCGCTTATACCAGTCGGATTTCGGGTTGCCCAGCAGCGCCATCTGCGGACCCAGCTCATTGCTTTCGGCCCGAAGGTCGTCCAATTCCTTCTGAACGCTCCGCCGCCGGTCATCCACCGCGCAAAGACGATCCACGTCGCACGGGATGCGTTTGCGGTCCGCGGCCTGCCGGATCAATTCCGGGTTCTCGCGTATCAGTTTGATGTCGAGCATAGCAGGTCCCTAGAATTCCATTGCCTGACGGTCGGCATAACCGAAGGTTATGCGAGCGGTGCTTTTCCCGCAAACCACGAGCGATGTCAAGGGCATGCGCCCTCCGGACCCGCCCCCGCTCGATTCCCGGGCCCAACCGGGCTACACTGCGCGCCCATGAGCTGCACCATCGACGTCATCAGCATCGGCACCCTCAGCCATAACCCGTTCTGGAACGAACGGACGCCGGTACGGTCCGCCCACGCCACCACCACCCTCATTCGAGACGGCGACGCGACAATCCTCGTCGACCCGTCCCTGCCGGCCGAGATCCTGACGCACCGGCTCAAGGAACGGGTCGGACTGCGCCCGGAACAGGTCACCATCGTCTTCCTTACCAGCTTTCTCCCGGTTCACAGGCGCGGTCTTGTTCTCTTCGACGAAGCCGACTGGCTCATCCACCCGCAGGAGCGCTCCACTCTGCTCGAACACCTGAACCGTGCCCTGGCGTCCGCCGCCGAAGACGTGGACGGCGCCGTCTCCGCCGAAGAAATGGAACAGGAACTCGTACTGCTGGGGCGAACCCGACCGGCCCCGGAACAACTCAGCAGGGCGGTCCATACCTTCCCGTCACCCGGTGTGACCCCCGGCACGTGCGCCCTCCTCGTGGCCGGGCGCCAGACGACCATCGTCGCCGGCGATGCTGTGCTGACGCGCGACCATTACCAGAACGCCCGCATCCACGACCGCTGCTTTGACACCGCTCGCGCACGCCGGTCCTTCGCCGAAATCGTGGAGGTTGCGGAACTCATCATTCCCGGCCACGACAATCTTTTTGTGACCGTCTGACTCGCGCCCTTTCCGCGGGTTCCGCCTTCACCCGTGCGCCCCGATCTACCCCAGTTCGGCCTCGATCCGCGCCACACGCTGCGAGAGCTCCTCCATCTGCTTCTGCAGCGTCTCCACGGCACTCTGCAGATCTGCCATACCTCCGGGCGGCTCGGCCGTAGCCGGCGGCGCCGATGCCGCTGCCTCCGCGGTGCCCGGCAGGCCGGCCTCTTCGTACAGCAGTTGTCGATACCGATCCGCCGACTGCCCCGCCCCGCGAGCCAGCCGGGCCACACAGGGGGGCTCGTACTCCGCCAGGCACTTCAGGACGTCCATTACGACATCCACGCTTTCGAACGGTGCCATCCGGCCGCAACGCGTGCGCAGTTCGCCCGTCGTCTGCGGACCACGCAACAGCAATTCCGCCATCACCGCCCGCTCGCGCTTCTGCCACCGGAAATATGTCTCGGCCTCGTGCCGGTACCGCTTCGTGCGGGCCCCGGGCCCCGGCAGCACGACGGTCACCACCCCGCGCAGCCGCAGATCCTCCAGAGCGTGATAGACCGCGTCCTCGTCCACCTCCATCGCCGGGTTGCGATTGTTCTTCTGATTGCACGCGGCCACGATCGCGTGGATCGTCATCGGATAGTATTCGGGCTGGGCCAGCGATTTTTCAATCAGCACGCCCAGCACTCGCCGCTCCACCTCTTCTCTGGTCCATGCCACAGCCAATGACTCCTGATCGACACCTTCGCACCCCGAACCCCTCAAAGGTTCGCCTGCGGCACAGTATGGTACTCGGGATGCACTCGCCCGGCGAACACCAGGCCTGGGTTCCTTCCGGAACACGCTTGGGGTATCATAATCCGCCCGCCCGGAGCGGAACCAGGTCCGGCGAAAGGAAGGAACGATGAGGCTCGCAGCGGGATCGGTGATAGCCGTGTTTTTCGTGTTTTTCATGCTCTCGGCGGCCGCGGGTCGAACCACGACCCAACCGGCCCAGCCCGAGCCCAACGACCGGAAGGAGCGCGGCCCTGTGGTTTTGACGGAACAGGCACTGAGAATCCATCAGGCCGCCATCGTCATCGACGGCCATAACGATCTGCCGTGGCAGATCCGCAAACGGGGAAAGTCCTCATTTGACGTGATCGACATCTCCAAGCCCCAGCCGAATCTCCAGACGGACATCCCGCGCTTGAAGAAGGGGGGAGTCGGCGGGCAGTTCTGGGTCGTCTACGTGCCGCCGGAAACCGAACACGACGGTACCGCCGCCGCCATCGCGCTGGAGCTTTTCGACCTCATTCACGCCATGGTCCGCCGATACCCCGACGTGTTCGAACTCGCCCGCACGGCCGACGACGTGGAACGGATCCACCAGTCCGGCAGAATCGCCTCGCTCATCGGCATCGAAGGCGGCCACACCATCGAAGGATCGCTCGAGAACCTGCGGAAGTTCTACGACCTCGGTGCCCGGTATCTCGGCCTGACCCACTCGCTCACCACCGACTGGGCCGACTCCGCCAACGACGAACCACGCCACGGCGGCCTCGCGCCCTTCGGCGAAAAAGTCGTGCTGGAGATGAACCGGCTGGGCATGCTTGTCGACCTGGCCCACGTCTCCGCCGACACCATGCGCGACGCCATTCGGGTCAGCAAGGCTCCGGTCATCATCTCCCATTCCGACGCGTACGCCGTCGCCCCCCACACCCGCAACGTTCCGGACGACGTGCTGCACATGCTTCGCGACAACGGCGGGCTCCTCATGATCAACTTCTTCTCCGGATATGCCGACCCGCAAGGGGCCAAGGCGATGGCCAATTATTTCGAGGAAGAGCGAGCCCTCCACGCGCGCTTCCCGCGCAAAGAGGATTTCGACAAAGCCTGGGCCCAATGGAGAAGCGACCACCCCATCCCCCGCGGCGACGTTCACACCGTGGTGGATCACATCGAATATGTCGCCGGGCTCATCGGGGTGGACCATGTCGGCCTGGGCAGCGATTACGACGGCGCCGGCACCATGCCCCTGCAACTGGAAGACGTCTCCGGCTACCCGTACATCACCCAGGAATTGCTCAATCGCGGCTACGCTGAGTCCGATATCCGCAAAATCCTCGGCGGCAACCTGCTGCGTGTCCTCCGCCACGCCGAACAGACCGCCCGCTCCCTCCGGCAATAGTCCCGGAAGGCGGTCGACTGCCCGGCTCCAGCGATTCCAACGAGCGCCGAAGAGCGGATGCATCACCACCGGATTGGTGCTACCATCATTGCAGGGCGCGCGTTGGGCGTGCCCGACCGTGGCGGAAGGAATGCACGGATGCCCGGGATCACACGACGTCAATTCCTCGAATCAGGCATGCGGGCGACGTTGGCGCTGGGGGCCTCGCAATGCCTCGGCGGATGCCGAAGCATTGACCCTCCCTTCGCCCCCACGGCGAAATCGGTCCGCGTGGCGGCCGTTCGTGGGAGCAACCTCTTCAAGATGACCCGCGACGCTTTGGCCGCCTTCGGTGGAGCGAAGGCAATTGTCAGCCCCGGCGACACGGTGTTTATCAAGCCGAACTTCTGCACCGCGGGGTTTCTCAGGGTGGATGGCGTGGCCAGCGGCTCCTGCACGAAGCCGGACATCGTGATCGCCCTGGCCGAGGAGTGTCTGCTCGCCGGTGCGGCTAAGGTCATCGTCGGCGATGGCGGCCAGGCACAGCATTTCTCCTGGAAAGAGCTGCACACGGTCGACGGCTCGACCAACCTCTCGCAGGAGTATCACCGGCTGAACGCGGCCTATCCCGGGGCGTTCCACCTGGCCTGCCTTATCGGCGATTCACCCGCATGGGATCCCGTCGCATCTCCCAATACGGACCTGGGCCGGATTTACGTATCGAGCCTTGTCTCTCGGGCGGATAAGATCATTTCCGTGCCCGTCCTGAAAACGCACATGATCACGCAGGTGACCGCCTCCCTCAAAAACTTCGTCGGGGCAACCTCCACCGAAGACTACGGATTCGGCACTCCCTCCCGAATGACTCTCCACAACGCGATCGGCGGGATCGAGCAGTGCCTGCTGGATATTTGTCACGCCCTCCGACCGGATTTTACTATCATCGACGCCTCCATCTGTGGTGAAGGAAACGGACCGACCATCATACCCGGCGTCATGGGAGCCACCGTTGACATGCGCGATCGGCTGGGTGACTGGCTGCTGTTGGCCAGCGACGATCTGGCGGCGGCCGACGCCACGGCGTCCCGTGTCATCGGACACAATCCGGACAGGATCCGGCACCTCCGAATGGCCTACGAGCAGGGAATCGGCCAGACACGCCAAGAGCGGATCGAGATCGTCGGCGACACCCTCGACGCGCTGCGCGTCGACTGGCAGCCGGCCGTTCCCATGCGATTCGCGTCCCACATGGTCATGCACAGCCTGGGCCTGATCCTCGATCGATAGAGGGCTTCAGGATGCGGCATCCCCTCCCACCAGGCAACCGCGGCGTCACGTGGCCGGAATACTCCGCCACGTGACGCCGCCATATGCTTTGCCGACAACCGTCCGCGAAGTGTCGTCCTAGAACAGCAGTTGGAACTCCGCGAAGTCGATCAGATCGACGTGGTCGTCATCGTTGAAATCCGCCACGGAGCAGCCGCAGCCATAGGTATCCACCGGACCGGTGAAGCAGGCCTCGAAGCCCTGATAATCCGCCAGGTCCACGTTGCCGTCACCGTTGGTGTCGCCCTTATCCGCGGCTGGCTCCAGGCACAAAGGCACCTCACAGGTGTTTCCCGACCCGTCCGTCACCCGGACCGTGCCTTCTCCCGCCACCTGCGGGTTGGTCAGCGAGACCGAGTAGCGCACGATGGGATCGCCCACGGCCGCGTTCGGATCCACCATCAGGGTCAGATTGCTTGCACCGGGCAGCAATTCAATCAGCGCGATGCCCGAATCGTGCGCCAGCGGCTCGGCCGCGCGCCCGTCGTACCGCGGCGGGAACGTATCGCTGGTGATCAGCAATGACCAGGAGTCGAAGGTGCCGACGTAATTCACGTAGTCATCCACGACCTTCAGGGTGTACGTTCCGGCCGCCGAATAGCCGTCCAGGGCCGACAGGAAGCCGTCTTCGGGTTTCCAGGAGCCGGTGAACGGCGCCAGGTAGGCCGAGTTCGGCAGCATTTCCGCCGCTTCATCATCCAGAGTCACGTCGAGGAAATCATTGCCTGTGCTGCCGCGATCGGTGAACAGGCCGATCAGGATGGGGGAGATCAGCCACATGTCAATGTCCGTGGCGTTCGGATGCGTGATGTTGAACGTGATATCCACGTCCGCAATCACGTCTGGGTCTGTGACTACGATGTCGGACGTGACACCCGTGAAGTCGTTATCCGGAATATCCACCGGAAGGTCGGTGCTGAAGTATCGTTTGGTGGTGTCGATGGTCCCCGTGCATACCGGGCCGTTCGCATCGATCTCCACCAGAACGTATGCCCGCAGGCCGCATCCGTCGGTCACCCGGACGTACCCGCGGCCGTTCAACGCCGGATCCACCAGCCCCACCGTGAAATCCGCGCTGGCGGCCGGCAGAGTGTCAACGGATGTGATCTGGAGGTTGTCGAACCACGGAGCCAGCTCGATCGCCGCCACGCCCGTATCGCCCGTCTGGGCGTCACTGGCCGTGCCTTCGAACTCGAACGTCACCGGGTTCACACTTCCGCTGATGAGCGGCAGATTCGCATCCCCCGAAGCCGGGGACAGGCTGATCGCCTCGGTGGTCATGTTCGACGATCCGTCGATGATCTCCAGTGTGCCGCTGCCCGGCTGGAAGGGATCGATCAGTTCGACCCGGTAATCGACGACCTCATCTCCCGGAGTAAACGAGGCCACCACCGTCAGGTTGGTGGCGCCTCCCGCGAGTTGAATCGCATGGATACCGCTCCCCGGACGCATGTCGACCGCCCGGCCCACGTAGCGCTCGGGCCCGCACGGGTTCTTCAGGGTCAGGGCCCAGCGGCGGAAGATGTTCTTCTCGGATCCGGGATAATCGCGCCGATCGACGACCTGGATATCCCAGGCGCCGGCCGCGTCCAGACCGGCAACCTTAAAGAGCATGTTGTCCCGCTTGTCGCGGGTGATTCCCTCGCCGAAAAACTCTCCGCGCCCGTCCGGCTGCTTGACGCCCACGGCGGCGACGTTGCTGGCCGCGCGCTCGAGGTGGATGTCGTCCGCCTGCGGCGCGTCGTCGTCCAGTGTGATGTCGAAGCTGGGCTTGCTGTTGCCCAGCGCGCTGCGCTCCGTCATGCCGGTGCGGTTCAGAAGAACCGCCGTCTCGCCGGCATGCGTCAGTCTGGCGGCAATACGTCCCTGGTTCGCCGCGTCAATCATCAGATCCACCTCCACCTCGCCCACCAGGAACGAATCCGTCACGTTCACGGTGGAGACGACGCCTACGGGGTGGTTCGAGACGACCGCCTGCTGAATCTCTTGCTTGAAGATGAGATCCTGTGTCGTCAGGCCGCTGTTGAGCGGCACGATGGTGTCCGCGAAGCCGTTCAGCGAAACCACGCTCTGGCAGGTGTTCTGCTGGAGGTCGGTCACTTCCACGATGCCGGAGCCGCTCTGCGTGGGATCGATCAGGGTTACCGTATACGTTACAGAGGGGTCTCCCGGCACAAAGGTGGGAGACAGATTGAATTGCACGTTCGTGCCCGTTGTCAGCACAACCGACTGGATGCCGTCGTCGTCCGTGGCCGTACCGGCAAAAGATTCCGGACCGGCGAACGTGGCGTCCACGTCCAGCGACCAGCGCACCAGTGTCGCACCGAAGCTTTCCGAACTCGAATTGTCAATCACGAGCAACTGCCATGTTCCCTGGGCCTGCTCGCCGCTCAGCTTGGCGAGCCCTGCCGGATCCTGCGGCTTCCAGGTGCCGGTATAGGGAGCGCTGCCGCTGAGGGTTGGAATCATCGCCGCCGCGGAATCGTCAAACGTCGCGTCGGTCACATCCCATGCCAGGCCGCTCAGGCGGTTCGCGAAGAGCACCACGCTGGTTCCGGCGGGGCTGATCAGATGCACGATCAGATCGCCGGGGTCCACGGTGTCGATCGTCAATGTCACCTTGACATCCTGAATCAGACCGGCTTCATCGATATCGATCGTGCCGATGATTCCCGCGGGCGTGTTGTCGGGCACGTGGATCGGATCGTGCAGGCTGCGGCGCGACCGGTTTGCGAAGTTGACCCCGCCGCAGACCGGCGCGCTCATGTCGATTTTGACGAACTGCCGGAACGTATTGCCCTGACAGTCGGTGATCAACAGCTTGCCTTCGCCGTTGGCCGCCGGGTTGATCGCCTCAATCGTGAACGTGACGGTGGGGTCGCCGGGGCTGAAGCTCAGGTTCGTGATCTGCAGGTTGGTGTCGTTGTAGAGGGAGACGCTGCAGATGCCGCTGTCGCCGGCCTGATTATCGCTGGCGGATACCGCGATGAGCTTGTTGACGTAATCCGGTGACAAGACCGCCTGCGGATCCAGTTCATCGGTCAGGACCGGAGCGGCGTCGTTCAGGAAGATCGCCAGCTCGTACGTCTTGGTCGGGCCCGCGTGGGCCGAACCCTGCGGCTTGACGGCCACGTAATGCGTTCCGGTGACCCGGGCTACGAAGAACGCGGCCTGGGCGGGATAGTCGGGGTTTCCGCCGGTGTGAACCGCGTTCGAGTCTTTGATGCTGTCGAAGATCGCGTCGCCATCCGGGTCGTACACCAGGAGCTGGCCGCCGAAGGCGTTCGGGTCGTTGCTGGGAGAGGCGAACCCCGTGGAGTCGCGCTCCGGATCGCCATCCAGTGCGATGAACACCCGATCTCCCGCTGTGGCCTCGAACGCGTACACGTCCGTGTCGGTGGGCGAATCCGCGGTGCCGGCATAATAGTGCTTGCCGCTCCGGTCGGCCGAAGCCAGCGTGTCGTTCGGTTCAGACTCGGGGGCCGGCGGTCGCGTGCCCGGCTCGACCCCGACGTGCAGCCGGTATCGATCCACGATGTGCGGCACGGTTTTTGTGGAATCAATCTTCAGATAGTGCGGGGCGTCACTGGTGAACTTCGCGCCCGCAATGACCGGCGCCAGAATCGAATAGATGTACTCCAGATCGTCATAGTGCGGCCCGGCGCCCAGGCCGTCCCCGTCGTCATTGTCATACTCGATGAGCGTGGTACCGTCCGCGGCGTAGAACCACATGTCCAGCTCGGTCGTCGTGATGCTCGTTTGACCTTTGTTCGCCCACGCATAAATCCGGTCACCTGTCTGTCCCGGAATGGAGTAGTAATCCACATCCTGCGGGCCCAGGATCTGCCCGCCGTTGAGCGGCGTCGTGATCGGCGTGGCGGTCGCGGGCGTGTCGTTCGGTTCGATCTCGGTGATCTCGAAGCCGAAGGCGGTATCCACGATCAGCGTGTAGGTGCCCACCGGGTTGGGCGCGGTATGGGTGTCCACCACAATCCAGTAGTCCTTGCCGGCCTCCATCGTGGCCACGACCAGTTCGTGCCGCCCACCGCCCGCCCCGGCGTTGTGCGAGGCGCCCAGGCATCCGTCGCCCAGGTAGGGACACGAATCATCGATATACAGCACGCCGTCGAAACCCTGCACGACCAGCTCGAACGCATAATCGCCGTCGGCCGGGGGAGAGAACAGGTATACATGGTCGGCCCCCGTTGCGCTCGTGGGCACTTTCACGGCACAGCGGCCGGAACCCTGGTCGATAAACGTGAAGTCGTTCCGTGCGCCGGTAATGTTGTTGAGCACGGCGTACGGCAACGAGGACGAGGGAATGATCTCAACGCTGTCGCAGTCCTCCGGAATCGTGGGTGACAGTGTATTCACAATCAGGGTGAAGGAGGTCTTGTCCAGATTGGCCTTGTCGTTGTCCACACCGATGTAGTAGTCCGTGCCCGCCGTCAGCGCCACGTCCACGTACACTGGCACGGCGGGGCCGGTTGCCCGCGCGCCGGCCAGGTAGACGGGTGTTGTATCGAAATCCGTCCCAACGTAGATCACGTGCCGCCGCTCACTGGCGCGCAGGGGCGCCCGCTGCCACGGCAGCACTTGAATCCGGTAGGTGTCCGTCGTGGTCGGAGTGAAACGGAAGAAGACGTCCGGTCCGTCATCGGATCCGGCGGGTATGGAAGCCAGGGGCACGTTCTGGACGTCGTTCACCGCCCCTTCCAGGGTCCGGAACAGAACGATCGGAACCGCCGGCCCGATCACTTCGGCATCGGCGGGCGTATCGTTCGGTGCGGCGGGAGGGGCTCCCACCGCGGCCAGGGGAAAGACCCCCAGCAGCACCAAAGCGACAATGCCTCGGAGCCGGATCGTCTTGAGCGTGCCGGTGACGCTGCTTTCCAATGCTTGCATCGCATGCTCCTCCATAAAGAAAAAGGGAGACGGTTGAATCTCACACGCCGCTCCGCTGGGATACCGCGCACTTGCGCGATCCGAGCGCTACCCGCCATGCCGTGCCTGTTCATCCGGACGGCAGTCGTCCATCCGGTATGTCGCTCATTCGATCTGGCCGTTGATGCAACTCCCACCCCTCCGAATGGCGTGGAAGGCGAGGTGCCAGTCCATTACCGAGCCTACTAAACCGACTCATGAGGAGTGCAAGAGCGAACCCCTGGGGGCGTCATACGTCCTCCAACTCATGCAGTAGACAGAATTGCAGAAATAAGATCAAGCCCTTTGTTATGAATTGGGACGACTTGACCGGTTTGGTTGTCTGTCGCGCTGTATCTGCAGCGGGAATCCGAGGCGGCAAAACAGGCGTGCGATTGCGTTCGCCGGGCCGTTTGTCTATACTGAGACTTCAACAGAAGAGCATTCTGACGCGTTTTCTGTAGGGAGGAGAGAGGCACACCGGTCGTGATGGAATCCCCGAACGCGCCTCTGGGCGCGATGTGCTGGCATTGGGATCTCGCGCAGCCGGTATCCCCCGCTTGCAACGATGGTTGCAGACCAAAACCTCCGTTTCCTCGAATTGGAGCTGCCCCCATGTACTGGATCACCGATCGGCGTTTTCTCCGAGCTTTGGTTCCTCTGGTCGGTTCGCTGACAGGCGCATCGGCTGTACTGGCGAACAGCGGCGCCGGCCCGGATTTGTCCGTGACGCCTGCATACTTCTATGACGGAACCGGTCAGCGGCACTTTACAGCAAGTGACACGGAGTTCGTCGTTCGCGTTACGCCACGTCCTGGTCGTGGCGGTGAACGCCCGGATAATCTGCCCTCGCGTGTCAGCCCCCTCACGCTGCCGTCCGCAGCGGCTGCGTTGGAAGGAGCTTTGGAGCATCGCAACATCTTCATCGTACGCGACGTGTCGAGAGCATCGCTCGACGGACTCCAGAACGTGGAATACGTGCTGCCACTGCTTTATCTGGACGGCGACGACGTCCCCCTTTACCCGACGAACCGAGTGGCCGTGCAGTTGCGCGCTGACGCCGATCCGCAACAGCTCTATCGGTTGGCTGCTGCATACGGGGTCGAGGTGGATAAGCGCGAACGCGGGCTGAACCGGTACTGGCTCACCGTACGCGACACGAGCCGGGTCCACCCCTTGGCGTTGGCCAATTTTCTCCAGGAACAGACCACGCTTACGGAGTATTCCGCGCCCGATTTTTTTCTCGCGAAAGTCACACTGGAACCGGACCCGATCCTGGACCCCTACTACGCACTACAGTGGCACTTGGACGGAGATGTGCTCAAGGGGGCCGATCCCGGCAGTGACATCAACGCCGAGGCGGCCTGGGACGCCAGCTACGGTGAGATAGCTCTTGGCTCGCCCACGGTGAGAGTTTCCATTCTCGACGAATGCGTTGAAAAATGGCATCCGGACCTTCTCCCCAACTGGGCGGCCGGATTGGACTTGGACAACGACCCTCCGGACGATGATCCCAGCCCTGACCGCGCCCAGCGCCATGGAACCGCCTGCGCCGGGGTCGCAGTGGCCGCCGCGAATGGTATCGGCGTCCGCGGAGCGTGTCCGAATTGCGGCCTGATTGGGGTCAAGTTCTTAGGAGCGACCGTCGCGGAAATGGCGGAAGGGTTCTATTTCAGCGTGGACCCGAACAATGACGGGGATCACAGCGACGGGGCGGCCGTGCTGAGCAATAGCTGGACCTTTGCCAATGGCACCCTCCAGCCGCCGGAGGTGGTCAACGCCATCAACCTGATTGCCACCGCCGGACGAAACGGCAAGGGTGTCCTGATTCTGTTCGCGGCGGGCAACAACGACCACACGATCAACGGGGTGTCGGCGATCGCCCAACTGCCTTCCGTGATGGCGGTTGGCGGGACCAACAGCCACGCGCAGCACTCGGAATTCAGCGACGTGGGTCCTGAGGTGGGGATCACCGCGCCCACCAATGATCGCGGCGACGACGGCGTGCGGCTTCCCTGGCTGGACATCGTGACGGTGGATAACACGGGCCCCAGCGGCTACAACGGGCTGCCGGACCTCGATTACACCAACGCATTCGGCGGCACCAGTTCAGCCACGCCGCTGGCCGCGGGAATCCTGGCGCTCATTATCTCGCACGACGAGTCCATGACGGCCGCCCAGGCTCGGGCGATTCTTCAGCACACGGCGGTCCGTCTGGACGAGCCGTACGGCCGGTTTGATCCGGTCACGGGGCACAGTCACCGTTTCGGATACGGTCGGGCGGACGCGGGTCAGGCCGTTGCCGCCGCCGCGGCGGGCATCCGGTGGCCGGATCGCATCAACTCGCTGACCGCCTCGATGGTCGGAAACGACATCCTGCTCGTCTGGACTCGTCCTCTGCTCGACTACGAATCCACCGTGGTCGTCAAGTCGAACAAGCCGCTGACTTGGGCGCCCACCGATGGACAGACGTATGCGCCGGGCCAGGAGGTAGCCCCGGGCGTCACCGTGCTCTTCAACGGCCCGGAAACCAGTTACACCGACCACGGAGCGGTGGTCGGCGCGTTTTTCTACGCCGCGTATCCGCGCAGTCCGCAGAACCGTTACGGCTTCGGCGCAAAAGCATACCGCATTCGAGGTGGCGTCACCCTGCTCTATGACAACTGCGAAGGGGTCTCACCCGCCTGGACGCACGACGGACCGGGCGATGAATGGGAACGCGGCACGCCCACCTCCGCCAACGGCATTTTCGGACAGGTCGTCGGGGGCAGCGGTCCCCTGGCGGGCATCCGGGGTGTCCGCGCCATCAACGGCAACAACTGCTGGGGCACGGACCGGCACTCGACCTACAACGCGAACGCCAACTGTTACCTGCAGTCGCCCCTGCTGAATCTGACGGGGGTCACGGCGCCGGTCTTCCTGGAATACTGGGACTGGTGTCTCCTGGAGACATTCTACGATCGCTGCACGGTGGAAGTCGTCGACGCGAACGAGAACTTCCTGGGCTTCGTGGACGACGACACGGGCGGTGACTATGACTGGACGCAGCGGGTCTACGACATCACGCCGTTCTCGGGTCAGCCGATTCGGATTCGCTTCCGGCTGCAGTCGGACGGATTGCTTCAGCGCGACGGCTGGTTTCTGGACGAGATCCGGGTGGTCGTGGCCGACAACGTGCCGGTTGCGCCCACGGCGGAAAGTCGCTACGTGGAGACCTTCGAGAACCAGTCGGTGGACATCCAGCTTGACGGAGCGGACGCGAACCCGGGCACAATCCTGCAATTCGTGATCACGTCCCTGCCGGCTCACGGCACGCTGACGGATCGGAGCGCCGCGACGCCCATTACCGCGGTGCCGTACACGCTCGAGGACAACGGCGCATTCGTGACGTACACGCCGGCCACGGACTACCAGGGGTCAGACGAGTTCACCTATCAGTCGTTCGACGGAGCTCTCCCGTCCAACGATGCCCTTGTCCGGCTGTCGGTCGGCACGCCCCTGCTGGTCTACGATTTCCCACTGAATACGGACCCCGGCTGGATGACGGAGGGACTGTGGGCCTACGGCGTTCCGCAAGGCCGGAACGGCGACCCTTCCATGGCATATACGGGGACGAAGATATACGGTTACAATCTCGCCGGCAAATATGAGCCGAACCTGCCGCCGATGTGTCTGACGACCCTGCCCATGAACTGCCGGGGACTCAGCCGGGTAACCCTCTCCTTCGCGCGCTGGCTGGGCGTGGAAGCGGCCGCATACGACGGCGCCGCGATTGAGGTCTCCGCGGACGGCGAACGCTGGGAAACCGTGTGGAGGCACAGTGGCACCGGCATACAGCAGACCTCGTGGCGTCAACTCTCGTACAACATCGGCGCCATCGCCGACAATCAGCCGTACGTGCAGGTCCGCTGGGTGATGGGCCCGACGGACGGATCCAACGAATACTGCGGATGGAACCTGGACGACATCCAGATTCTGGGCATCGGCACGCCGGAAACCAACCAGCCGCCCCTGGCGAAATCCACGTCTCTCGAAACCGGGCGCGATATGCCCGTGGAAGTGGTTCTCGAGGCGGGCGATGCGAACCATGACCCGCTGACCTACACCGTGGAAACGCTGCCGGGCTGGGGCACGCTCAGCGATCCGAACGCCGGGACCGTCACCAGCGTGCCTTATACGCTGGCCGCCGGGGGCAGAACGCTTCTATACACTCCCGACCCACAGTACGTCGGGCCGGATATCCTGCGTTTCCGTGTTTCCGACGGGGAGTTTACGTCCAACCCGGCCACGGTGACGATCAGCATCCTGGACTATGTCGATTTCCCCATGGAGGAGACGTTCGAAGACGGCCCGCCGCTGGCTTCGTACTGGCAGACGCATTCCACGAGCGTCGGTTACATCAAAGTCACCGACGAGGACGGCCCGCTGGGCAACTACCACGTGGTGATGAGCTCGGGAGCGGAGAACACGTACGCCCTCAACGAGCTGACGCTGATCGCGGACCTGGAGGGCCATTCCAGGGTTCTCCTGCGATACGATTGGAAGGATTTCGACGACGAGTTCCATCCGGCGCCGGCATCGTGGCGGGGTTCGGTGTCGGGCGACGCGGTGGCCATCAGTGACGACGGGGTCTACTGGCACAAGATCGCGGACCTCGCCGACCGCAGCCCGAGCCCGGCCGCGGCGGATGATGAGGATTTGCGAGCCGCCTACTACCAGACGGTCACGATCGATCTGGATGCCGCGGCGGCGGCGGCGGGCATCGCCTACAACCGCACCTTCCGCATCCGGTTCCAGCAGTACGACAACAACCCCATCCCGTCCGACGGCATCGCGATAGACAACGTGAAGCTCCTCCAGAGAACCTACGATCCGGTCATCACGACGCCTTCGCTGCCGGTGGCCCTCGTCGGCCACCCATACGGGCCCGTGTCGCTCAGCGCCATCGGCGGTGATCCTCCGCTTACCTGGTCGACGCCGCAGCGCTACTTCGAGGAGAATCTGGGGGCCTCGCAATTCGCCGAAGTGGGCGAGCCGCAGGGCTGGATCGGGAACGACGCCGTGTTCAACTACACGCTACCGTTCGCCTTCCCGTTCTATGGGCAGAACTACACGCAGATCAAGGTGGCCACGGACGGATGGATCAACTTCGGCTCCTACGTCGGCTCCACCTACAACAACAGCGTGGCGCTTCTGAAGGGCAACAAGCGAATCGCCGTGCTCTGGGACGATCAGACCACCCAGGGCGGCGGAGACATTTACATCGACGAAGACACACCCGGACAGGTGACCGTCCGCTGGGCCACGTTCATCGGCGCGAACCCGTGCAACTACAGCGCCACACTTTATCAGGACGGCCGGATCCGCATGGACTACGGGGCGGGCAACACCCCACTGACGGCCACCGTCGGCATCTCCGCGGGCGATGAGGTCCGATACTTTCTGTCGGCACACGATGGCCAGCCCAGTCTGGGGTATGCTCCCACGATGCTTGTCCGCCACTCGCAGATGCCGCCCGGCCTCTCCATGAGCGCCGCGGGCATGATCACGGGCACGCCCACGCAAACCGGACTCTTCCGGTCGTTCTTCCGGGTAGCGGATGCGTCCCTGCGAACGGACGAAAAACTCATGAGCATGGTGGTGGTCGCGCCCCTCTTTGGCGACTATGATTTTAACGGATATGTGGATCTGGCCGATTACGAGGCGTTCGCCGAATGCATGGAGGCTCAGACGCCTTCGGAAAGATGCCTGATGGTGTTTGACGACGACGGTGATGGCGACATCACGCTGGCCGACTTCGCTCGTTTCCAGCGGGAACTGGCCGGCGAACCGGAGCCGCCTGCGTTTCTGGTGGGTCGCTCGCCAGACGAAGGCAGTACGCTCTGGCGGTCCAACCACAACGTGGTGCGCCTGGAGTTCGATCGGGATATCGTGCTGCCCGAGATCGGTCAGCTCGAGATCGTCAAGATGCTCCCCGGCGGAGGGTGGGGGATCGACCAGACTTCCAACTTCGCACTCTCAATCGAGAACGATACCGCCGGGTATCCACGTGTTCTGCGGATCTTCCAGCATTCCCTGGCTCTGGAGCACGGCTCGTGGTATGCGATCCGCAGCACCGGCGATTGGGCGGGAGTCGCGCCGTTTGTGGTGGAATACGCCGTCGCGGTCGGCGACGCGGATGATGACAACAGCGTGCTGAACAGCGACTTGAGCTACATCAATGCAGCGGCGCCTACGATGGACGTGGGGGATTCCGATCGCCGTGATATCGACGGAGACGGGGCCGTCACGATTGAGGACGTGGACCGGGCGGCGGGCTTCGTGCCGTCCGGGCCGCCTCCGCGCCCTGACGGGCATTAGGCCGGACGCGGAGGAGTGGGAAATTGTCTGAACACGCGGGGCGGGTCTGAGTGCCGCCACTGCGAACGGGAGTCAGGAGAAAGGAGAGAGCGAGATGCGAAGGGTCTGGTCCGGCGCTGTTGCGCTGTTGGGGATTGCCGCGGTTTCACAGGCCGCCACGGCCACCTTTTCCCCGCCGCTGGTCGAGGTTCCTGCCGGCACGCCGGCGCTGTTTGAATTGTATGTGGCCGCGGAATCGCTGTCAGCATTTGACGCCGCCGATATTCTGATCGGCTCCAACGACGTGCCCGATCTGAGCTTCACCTACAGCCCCCTGTGGGAGGCGGTCATGGCCGGATACGTCACGCCGATTACGTACGACAGCGGCACGTACGGCCAAGACGTTTTTGTGGGCGGCTTCTGCATGGCCGGCGCGATCCAGGGCGGCCTTTGGGTGGGCACGCTGACGGTGGAGACGGCCGGTCTGCCGGCGGGTGACTACCCGATTGTCGTGGACGGCAATGCAGACGGTATGAGCCGCCTGACATTAGCCGGCAACTGGGAACCGCTGTCTGGCATGGGCACGGTGCGGATTCCGGAGCCGGCAAGCGTGGGCCTTCTGGCGTGCGGCGCCCTCATGCTGTCACGTCGCAAGGCCGGAAGGTCATCGGGTCGCGCTGCGCAAGACTGACAGGCCGGCGTGGCTTCCGTCCCGGGGGTACGTCCTCAGTTGCCCAGGTGCAGCCACTCGCTGATCTGGGGCGCGTAGCGGACGATGAGTCCCGCGAACACGACACTCACCATGCTCATGAGCTTGATGAGGATGTTGAGGCTCGGGCCGGATGTATCCTTGAACGGATCGCCCACCGTGTCACCCACCACGGTGGCCTTGTGGTCTTCAGAGCTCTTTCCAAACACGATCAGGTCCGGCTTGTTCGCACGAAGGGCCTGTTGCGCCCGCGTGACGATCGCGTCGCGGATTCCCACCGGCAGACTGGACTGCACCTGGGGGTTCTCGGCGACCTCCCGGGCCGTCAGCCGCCCGTAGGTTTCGATGAGCTTCTTGGCATTGTCCCAAGCTCCGCCAGCGTTGGCCATGTAGATCGCCATGGCGAAGCCACAAGTCAGCCCGCCGGCCAGAAGCCCCATGACGCCGGGCACGCCGAAGACCAGGCCCACGGCGATGGGCAGAATGATCGCCATGAGCGAGGGGACAATCATCTCCCGCTGAGCGCCCGCGGTGGATATCGCCACGCAGGTCGCATAATCCGGATACTGCCTGTCCGCCACGGTCACACGGGCCGGCCAGTTGTCCGGATTCTGCACGAACGCTTCGTCCTTACCCTGCTCGCGCAGGTAATCCCGGATTTTTTCGAATTGCCGTCGGCATTCCAGCATCATCCGGTTCGCCGCGCGTCCGACCGCCTTCATCGCCAGCGAAGAGAAGAGGAAGACCAGCAGAACACCGGCAAACAGGCCGCACAACACCTTCGGATTCATGAGGGTCACGTTGTAGAACCGCATGAAATGCTGCATGGACGCGCGCCGTGCCGAGACCAGCTCCAGGGAATGGACACTATCCCCTTCCCGAAATTCCGCCGTGCGAACATAGCCCTCTTCCTGGCCGGCTTCGGGGCCAAGCGCCAGTTTCGTCTCTCCGATGACCAGCGCTTGCTGCGCCGCCGGCGAGAGAGTCGCGAAATCCAGGGCCATGTACGCCTCGAAATCGGCGTTGCTTTGGCCGTCGCCGATACGGCCGCCGAACTTGCCATATCCCATGTAGACGGCCTCATCCGGGGCCGCCGCCGCATAAACGGCCGGTACCATGTCGCGAGCCTGGTAGACCTGCCCGAATCGGACTTCCTCCAGGTAGGCGGCCAGCAGGGCCAGCGCCGTGAGAGCGGCCGAGCCGATCGCAAACCCCTTGCCCGTGGCCGCCGTGGTGTTTCCCAATGCGTCCAGAGCATCCGTCCGCTGCCGGACGTGGGGCGGCTGGTGCGTCATTTCCGCGTTGCCGCCGGCGTTGTCAGCGATCGGCCCGTAGGCATCCGTGGCCAGCGTGATTCCCAGCGTGGCCAGCATTCCCACCGCCGCGATGCCCACGCCGTAGAGCCCGAGCGTAAACTCCTCGCCGCCGCCGGCGAACACGAAGGCCGCCAGAATGGCCACGATGATCGTCGCCAGCGATGCCCAGGTGCTGAGCATCCCTTCGGCGATCCCGCCGATGATGACCGTGGCCGGCCCCGTGACGGCCTGTGCGCTGACATCCCGTGTGGGCTGGTGATCGTAACTGGTGTAGTACTCCGTCGCTTTTCCGATGATCACGCCGCCCACCAGGCCCGCCATGATGCTTCCCCAGATACCGTACCATTTCACGGTGTAGCCGCCATCCGTAGCCGGCATGTCTTTCAGGAGAAACCAGCACACGCCAAGGGCCACCACCGCAATCAACGCGGAACTGCCGAAAATGCCCCGGTTCAATGCGGCCATCAGAACGCCCATCGTGGCCTTTTCTTCTGTACGCACCAGGTAGATGCCGATCACAGAAAGAATGATGCCGACGCCCGCCAGTACCATCGGTGCCGCCAGAAACCGGATTGCCGCTTCCGCGCCGTCTCTTGTGATCTCCGAGCCGAACAGGGCCGTCGCCGCCGCCACGCCCAGAGCTGCCGTCGCCAGGATGGAGCCCGCGTACGATTCGTACAGATCGGCGCCCATGCCGGCCACATCACCAACGTTGTCACCCACGTTGTCCGCAATCGTGGCGGGATTCCGGGGGTCGTCCTCCGGAATGCCCGCCTCCACCTTGCCCACCAGGTCCGCCCCCACGTCGGCCGCCTTGGTGTAGATGCCGCCGCCGACACGGGCGAACAACGCCTGCGTGGAGGCACCCATGCCGAACGTCAGCATGATGACCGTGATGACGGAAAGATGGATGTCCGTGACGTGATACAGGATCAGGAACCAGCCACAGATGTCGATCAGGGCGAACCCGACGACGACCAGGCCCATCACGGCGCCGGCCCGGAACGCCACGACCAGGCCCTGGTTGAGGCTGTCCCGGGCTCCCGCAGCGGTCCGGTTGCTGGCCATCGTGGCCGTCCGCATCCCCAGGTAGCCGCACAAACCGCTGAAAAAGCCGCCGGTCAGGAACGCGGCGAACACGATTTCGTTCTGCACTTTCAGGACGAAGCCCATGAAGGCCAGCAGGGCGGCCAATACCACGAAGACGATCGCCACAACCCGGTACTGACGTCGAAGATAGGCCATCGCCCCTTCCCGAACGTGGCCGGCAATCTCAATCATGTCTGGATCGCCGGGATTGGCTTTCCGGACCTCGCGATGGAATTTCAGGGCGAAAAACAGCGCCAGCACAGCCCCGATTGGCGCAACCCACCACACCAGCGGGATGGAGGGTCGCGTGAAGATTTCGGTCTGCGACGGTGCGTCCGCCGCCGTGGCTGTGCCAGCCGCCAGAAGGATCGTGACAACCGCCAAACCCCACACCCAGCAGGTCGAACGCCCCACGGTCCTGAACACTACAGGCCTCCTTATGCTCATTCATCCGCGCGAACCGCTCGCGTCTGACCGGTCCGCGACGAACAGCAACCTCGTATTGACACGAAAGTACAGTACGGTGCCCGCGCCGGCACCTCCGTTTCCGCCCTATGGTACGCCGGAAATATAGCAGAACACGGTGCCGCGTCCAGTGTCTTCCGGAAGTGGCCATTGCCCCCCCAGACCGCCGCTTATAACCTGTACCAGACGACGATCGGGGCAGGCAGGTTGCCCACCGGCCGCTCGCTTGGCTGCGGGGGGCGAGGAGGGGGGCACCCTGTGGGGCAGCCCGACAGCGGGAGACAATGAAAATGACATCACCCTCGACAAGGATGGCCGTCGGTCTGTTGACGCTGGGCTTGGTCAGCCAGGCCGGCCTGGCCCAGTTGGACCGTCATGTGCAGGCCACAGGGAAGGCCGCCGGCACGGATCTCAAGGCGGCCGATGAGGCCAAAGCCGATGCGAAACGAAACGCGGTGGAGCAGGGTTGCGGGCTGTACATCAACGCGCAGAGCCAGGTGGAAGACTTCCAGTTGATCAAAGATCGCATTCTGGGGCAGGCCTCCGGGTACATTCGCGAGTTCAGAATCCTCAAGGAATGGACGGACGACGACACCAGCTACTGTACTATCGAGGCTGTAGTCAGTGCGGCGGATTTCGAGCGGGACTGGGCACTGTTCGCTCACGTCCGGGAGGACGAGGGGAATCCGCGATGCATGATCCTCATCACCGAGGACAACGACGTGGATGATCTCCGACCGCCCCGGGCCCATGGCGTCTGTCAGTCCACCCTGGAAAACTTCTTCCTCAGCAAGAACGTGCAGTTGATGGACAAGGGCGTCTCGGAGGATGTTCGAGCGCGTGATCTGGAGCTGGCGGCGCTCAACGAGGACATCAACAAGATGGCGGCGGTAGCCGCTGCCTTCAAGGCGGACGTTCTGATTTTCGGTCGGGCCGAGGCCAAGGCAGGCGGCCCGGTCACCATCGGCGACAAAACGGTGTATCGCTGGGGCATCACTCTGTCCGTGCGAGCCATCCAGGCCGACTCGGCACAGATTCTCATGTCCAACCAGTATCGCCCCCAGTCCCCCTACAAGAGCGTCTCTGCCGGCTGCGGAGACGACGCTTTCGCAAAGCTGGCGGAGGAGGTGGCCCCGGCCATCCTGAAGGACGTGGGCGAGGCGTGGCGTGCGCGGGCGACGGCCGGCCGCACTTGCCGGGTGTTCTGGCATGCGTGCAGTCGCCGGCAATTCAAGACGATTCAGAATCGGCTCGCGGGGGAACGGGGCGTGGTGGGCGGCGAAGAGGGCGTGCGGCTTCGCGAACTGGTCAACAACGTCGTGGAGTCGGAGATCAATTGGAAGTATGATCTCGGTATGCTGGCGGATTGTATCGAGGAAATGGAGGTGGACGGCATCCGCTTCGAAATCGTGGAGCAATCCGCCAACCGCCTCGACGTGAAGGTCATCGGCGGCGGGCAGCAGCCTGCACCCTGACGCAAGGCGGCACGCGCCAGCCCTGCGATGGAGACTTTGGAATGCGTACGCCCACGGACGAGACGCTCGCCCGCAACGCCCAGCTTCAGCTCATTACCCTGCGCGACCTGATCACGGACGTGCCGGACTTTCCGAAGCCCGGAATCGTTTTCAAAGACATCACGCCTCTGCTGGCGGACGCGGCCGGGCTTTCCCTCGCCGTCGAATACCTCACGCAGCCGTTCCGTAAGGCCCGGGTGGACCTGGTGGTAGGAGCCGAGTCCCGTGGGTTCGTCTTCGGCACGGCGGTGGCGCAAAATCTCTCCGCCGGTTTCGTCCCGATTCGCAAGCCCGGCAAACTGCCCCGGAAGACCCATTCGGAGGAATACCAACTGGAGTACGGCGCGGATCGCCTGGAGATTCACGCCGACGCGATTCGCCCCGGCCACCGGGTTCTGCTGGTCGACGATCTGCTGGCCACGGGTGGAACGGCCGCCGCGTGCTGTCGGCTCGTCAAATCGCTCGGCGGCGAGATCGTTGGATGCGCCTTTCTTGTGGAGCTGGCCTTCCTTCGCGGCCGGGACGCACTGCGGCCCTACCCGCTGCACTCCATCCTGATCGTGGACGAGGAGTGACCTTGCGGGCCGTTCGTCCAGCCGTCGCGTAAGCGCCCGTTCTCGCGAGGCCTACTGGGCCTGTCCGGCCGGCGGCTCTGCGGCCGGGGCCGGCGCCTCTTTCGGCTCCGCGCTCGGCGGAGGAGCGGCAGGTTGCGTCGTCGGCACGATCCTCGGCGGCGCCGGAGGCTGCATTCCTTCCGCGTATTCGATCGTTGCCTTCTCTCTCAACTCCGCCAGCAGCGTTTCCCGCGCCTGGCCCAGCTTCCGCGCCTGGGCCTGGTCCGAGAGGGCCCGCCGCGCCTCCTCGAGGGTGGTCGTGTGGGCCTCGTGCCGGTCCGTCAGCTTGATGATGTGGTATCCGAATTGCGTCTCGACGATGTCGCTCACCTCGCCGATCTTCAGACCAAAGGCTGCTTCGGCGAACGGCTCAACCATCGCGCCTCTCCGGGGAAAGAAACCCAGGTCGCCTTTCGCCCGCTTGCCCGACGGACAGTCTGAGTGCTCTTCCGCCAACTCCCCGAAGTCCTCGCCGGCTTTCACCTTCTCCAGAATCCCGACGAGCTTCGCGCGGGCCTCCGCCTTCTGGTCATCCGTCGTCATTTCCGTGGTGTTGATGAGAATGTGGCTCGCCCGCACCTCTTCGGCCTTCTCGAAATGGGGCTTCATGGTGTCATAGGCTTCCTGAATTTCCTCGTCACTGACCTTCGCCTCTTCGGGATACTTCTGCTCCAGCAGTTTCATGTGCAGGACCATGCCGCGATAGAACGGATCCGCCTTGCGTTCCGCGATCGCTTCCTCCAGCGAGTTGCCCGTTTGGCTCTTCACCTGCTGGTCCAGTTCATCGCGCGTGATTCCGCGCAACACGAGCGTGTCCTGCACCTCCCGTTCGATACGGGCGCTGACATCCTCGTCGGTGATACTCACGTTATTGCGCTTCGCCTCCTCGTTGAGAAGGCTGTATTCCACCAGCGTACCCAGGAGGCGAGGGCGCAACTGATCCCGCATTCGCGTCAAATGCTCCTCGGGCATCGACTGCCCCCGGGAACGATTTGCCACCACCTGCGCAAACATCTTTTCGAAATCGCTTTCCCGGATTTCGTGACCATTCACCGTGGCCAGAACCGCGTCTGCTGGCTGAGTCGCCGGCGGCGCGACCACGTCGGAAGCAGTTTCCGCTGGCGGCGGCGTCTGGCCGGGACAAAGGGTCACAGCGGCAAACAACACCACGAATACACCACTCAGTTTCATCACAGAAGACATGAATACTTTTCCTATAAAACTCGTCCACATCCGCTTCGCGAACGCGTCATCCCACAAGGTGCCGCGCAGGGGCGAAAGCCTATCGACTACTGCCATCGGGGTCAAAGGAGTGCCGCACTTCCTCGCGGCTTTCTATCGCTCACAGGCCGCCGTGGGGCGTCGAGCGGGAGGCCAGTGCACCCCAGATGGCGGCGAAAAAAGAGGGTGCTCTCTCCCTCCGTTCGTCCGTGTTCAAAAGGGGTTGGGATGCCTGAACCGCGTCCGGTCTTCCCCTGGTTCAACTTCTGGCATGGCATTAGCTTAAGATAGCTAAATCGGGAAGGGAGTTCAAGTCGGTCGCGCGCAGTGCCCCGGGAAAACTCCGCAGGGCTCAGGCGTGGCACGAGAATCCACACCGCTCGGCCAGCGCACGACCCTCTTTGTTGCGAATGAAAAGCATGACCACTTCGCCGGGACCGTAGGCCATGTCCCGGCACACGAATGCCACCCGACCGGAACAGGCCGGGTGGTTCCCCGTGAGCCTGCCACGCCGGATCACCCCGTCCCGGGCGAACTGGGCTTTGCAGGGATAGTCAGCCTGCTCTGAGGGGACTTTGCGGGGACGAGATGGGGACTGCACGGGCGATCGGGCCGCCGCTCCACCGTGCCAGGCGGATCGGTCGGGTGCCGGCCCTGCCGGCAGATGCTCCTGGCAGAAATGGCCAAGCCCGGAGCACGCTCGAAACTCCAGGAGAGTCAATTGCCGCCCGCAGATCCGGCATGTTGCAGCCACGAGATCGCTTTCCGAGTTCATCTGTCGTTATTCCGTTACACAGTCTGGCGGCCGATGCCGGCCTGGATGCCGCGCTGGCCGGCTAAGGCAGGATACCGCGTGCCCGCGAAACGCGAAACGGGAAAAACTGAGCGAGGGGCGCAGACACGCCACCGTGCCCAATAAAGTCTGCCCTGCGTCCGATAACTGGGACGCGGGCAGACGGGTTTGGCATGCCTCCATATGCGGGCCCGCGAAAGTGGACAGGTCATAGGTTCTCCATGGGATCCCCACCGTCGCGAGATTCGGAAGCTGAGCCTTCCGTTTCTTTTGGAGGAAGTGGTTCGAGCCAATCGAATCCATCAGGATAAAGCTCCTCCAGTGGGAACGAGACGCGCCAGGGGGTTGTGTCAATCGCAGTGATCGGAGCGCCCACCACGCCGTGTTCGGTGACGATGTACACGTTGTCGCCCAGGAAGACACCCCGGGTGAAGGAACTGAAATACCACCAATCCGTCAGTTCTTCCGTGCGGGTGGTCATCCGACCAAGGTACTCGAACCCCGACTCTGCGGTAACCTGATAGATGTAGACGCCGTCAAAGCTGCCGGTCAGATCGGGTTCGGCCTGGCTCGCGCCGACCTTGCCGCTGCCTGGAGGGAGGGGGTCGGCCGCGATGGGATCCTTGGCCGACACGTCCGAGTCGCCGTCCACATCCCACTCCTCCCAGCCCCAGTCCGTGATGGGAACGGCCAGGAGATGGCGCGCCGGGAAGTGCGTGAGCGCCTTGGGGTTGTAGAGGCACTCGGACCAGGTGCCGTACGAGCCGATGATGCGCTGATGCACAAGCTGCGGGGCCGCGAAGTCCGTGACGTCAAACACCGAAAGCTGCACGCCGTTGGACCGTGCCCAGTCGCTTTGGGTGTCCACGCTCTGCCCGATCGTCAGCAGATGGTTTTCGCCGAGCGGAGTGATGAACGTGGAGAAGCCCGGCCCGTGCCATTCGCCGACCTTCACCGGGTTCGCCGGGTCGCTGAGGTCAAATGTGAAGAGCGGATCCACCTGTTCGAAGGTCACGAGGAAACCGCGCGTTCCCAGGAAACGAGCCGACATGATCTGCTCACCGGGAGCCAGGCCTTCCAGGCGACCGATGATCTGAAGGAGTTCGCCCTGTTGTGCGAGAACGTAGACGCTGTTCGTGGAAGGTCGCTGGTCATCAGGCAGCCAGCTCGGACCGGTCGTGGTCGCCGCGCGCAGGTAGCCGGCGTATTCGCTCATGGAATACTGATTGAGCACGCCGCCAGGCACGGTTCCCGTGGCCGTGAGCGATGCGCCGGTCCGGCCGACGGCGAACTTGTAGATGCTCGTAGATTCCCGCCAATCGCCAGTGGAGTAGTCATAGATCGTGTTCGTGAGGTAGATCGCCTCCTGTGACGCATAAAGGTTGCCCGGATACGCCATGACGCCCACCGCCGTCAGCGCGGTCGGATTTGACACGTCGATCGTGACGATGGAGGTCAGACCCAGCCCATTGGGATCGGACGGTCGGTAAATGGTGTCCCAGTTCAGCAGATCGCCCCTCGACGACGTGCCGTCCGCCAGCTCCACCGTGTAATCCGGCATGAGGCTGGTCAGATCCATCTGTTCGACCTCATCGAAACGGAATCCTCCGTAATAGTCAGGGTAGTTGAACAGGGCGAGATAAAGCCGGTCTTCAATCATCCGGCTTGAACCGAGACTGCCGTCCAGAGTGGTCCTGGACAGAACGACGGGATGGGCATGATCAGACACGTCCAGCACGGTAATCAGTGTTTCCGGGCTGGAGAACCAGGGTGGGACAATCCCTATGTCGACTTGGGCGGCAGCAACCTCGTCCGCATCGACGCGCACCACGCCGTGGCCGAACCAGTGGTCGAGCTGCGTGATGGCGACGATCCGGGTGGCCACGTTTGCGTTGGCCGGAAGCTTGTACAATTCCCGGCCCCATCCCTGGATTTCAACCGCGGCCAGCTCCTGCATCTGCTCACCGGGCGCGGCCTGCACGATGCGCAAGTGACCTGCCGTCAGCACGTACAGGTACGTGCTGTCATTTTTGAGCACGTCTGCCTCCTGCACGCCCTCTTCCTGTGTGGTGGTGTCAGAGAAGTCGGGGGTAGTGCCTCCTCCGCCTTTCGGACCCGAATCCCAGCCATCTTCGAGCGCCGTTTCCGTGCCGGGCACTCCGGCGTTGCCTCTGTCACCGTCGGTGTCGAAGAGGGGAGTGGCGTTATCAACGGCGTCATCCCAGAAACCATTTCGGGCAAGAGATGCGAAATACTGCTTCAGTTCGTTTTCGGACTGGAAGGTTTTCAGTAGTGCCGATGTGGTTTGGTCACCGGTCTGGCCACCACCACCTTGCGTGGGAGTATCCGGCCTCTGAACGCCCGGAATCCAGTCGAGATTACAGCCGCACAGCAACGCCAACACCATCAGGGTCAACGCATACGTACGCACGGGGAGTCTCCTTCGAATAGCTATGTCCAGCCGGTCCGGCGCGCCGCGTCCGCGCCCGCGTGCCGGATTCCTATAGCACATATCGGCCAAACGAGTGTCCGGTCAACGCCCGCCGGGAAGCGGGGCAATCCGGCTCCACACCCAGTATACATGGAATTGCACGCGGGCGCAGCCCTGGTCGGCGGCCGGTCATCCAAGGGTCCGCAGGCAGCCGTGGAATTCGGTTGCTGAATCCCAAGCCGGCCTGAATACACGGGTTATCGATTCAGTACATACGTCTGCCGCCGGGTGGACAATGTGCGGTAATGCTCCACAAGCTGCGCCGCCATTGCGCTAATGGGGTAGTATGTGCGAATGTGGTGAATGGCCCCCTCTGCCAGGCGCTTGGCGCCTTGCGGATCGTCCAGAAGCCGTTCGATGCCATCGGCCAGGTGGTCCGGTTTGGCCTCCTCCAGTACCACCGCCGTGACGCCTTCAACAAAACAATCGTATGCACCTCCCCGGACGCCCACCACGGCAAGCCCGTTGGCCATGGCAGACAGGGGATCGAAGCAAATCGCGTCATCCCGGCGGGGCTGTACGAAGATGTCGGCGCCGATCATGATGCGATCCAGCCCAGTGGATGGATGAGAGAAGATGACCGTTCCCGAGAGTCCCAGAACACTGACACGGTGCCGCAATTCGGTCTCTTGCGGGCCGGCGCCGGTGAGGAAAAGGAGGAACTCGCGTTTGCGCTGGCGGAGCATGTGAGCCGCGTGCAGCAGGGCGGGAATGCCGGATCCGGGCAGGAACGCCTCGGTGCATAAGATCGTCGGAAGGGCGTCGGGGCGGGTGAAGCACGTTGGGTCCGGGCCCGCCAGTATCCCGGGCCGGATCAGAACCGGCCGTTCCTTCGGTGATGCGAGGGCCGATTCCAGCCCGTCCAGGAGCGGCTGGCTGGCCGCGATCAGGCAGTCCGCACGGTCCGCCAGAGCGGGCGTCAGAGCCTTGATGTCCCGGAACGACGTGACCTGCACAACGAAGTCCACGTCGAAGCGTTTCGCCAGGACGGAAGCAATCTCGTACGCGTCCGCGGACATGGCGTGCACGACGGTGGGCGGCGGATCCGTCATCTTTTCGACAAACGCCTCCATCCGATGGCGGCGTGGCGACCGGAGCCGTCGCAGCGGCCAGGGCGGTTGTTCGTACACGGCCATTTGAATCGGACCGATGGATAGACGGCCCACCTCGGCGGACCGAGTGACAAGCCGGCCCGAGACGTTGTGGTCGATGAGACCCACGCAAAGGTGATGCAGGCTGGGTCGAAGCCGGCGGTACACTTCCGCTTCGATACAAAGCGCTACGTTGGTCGGGCCGGCGGGCGCGGCGGGGCTGGGATGCTCGTCACCCATATCCGTCATTCGACTGCGCATCGCTGACCTTGTCAACTCTCGTCGCGCGGCGTGCCGTGCGGGGGATACAATTGCAAAACCGGAACGGGCGACTAAGCTACCGGGCGCTCGTTGGGATGGAATGGCAAGAGGCAATGTGCGGCGGCGGGAACCAGCCATGAACGTGGTTCGCGGAATCTATTCTCCCAACCTGAATGTGGACAGATCGGTGCTGACCATTGGGAATTTTGATGGCGTGCACCGAGGGCATCAGCAACTCCTGACCCAGGGGCGCCTCTTGGCCGACCAAACCGGGCAGCCGCTTGTGGTGCTCACGTTCGAACCCCACCCGCTCTCGGTCGTCGCTCCGACTCAGGCACCCGCGCGCCTGATGACGCTGGATGACAAGCTGGCCCATCTGGCTGCACTCGGCGCCGACGTGACCGTCGTGGCCGAGAGCAATCGCGCGCTGCTGGGCATGGAGCCCGAATCTTTCGTGCGGGACGTGGTCGTGGCTCGGTTCCGTCCGTCGCAGGTGGTGGAAGGTGCGTCGTTCGGCTTCGGGCGGGGACGGCGCGGCGACGTGGACCTGCTGCGGACGCTTGGGCAGAATTACGGTTTTGGCGTCTGCCTCGTTGGTCCATTGTCTTTGCAGATCCAGAATGGCGAAACGGTCGTGGTCTCGAGCTCCCTGATTCGGAGCCAGATCGAGCAGGGTTCGGTGCACCAGGCGGCCCTGTGCCTCGGCCGCCCCTATCGATTGGCCGGCAATGTCGTACCGGGCCATCATCGGGGCCGTGCGCTGGGGTACCCCACGGCCAATCTCGTGGTGGACGAGGTGCTGATTCCTCGGGACGGCGTCTACTCTGGGCAGGCGCAGGTGGCGAGCCGGTCCGTGTCGGCGGCGGTCAGCATCGGTACCGCGCCGACCTTCGGCGAGGGCCCCCGGCAGATAGAAGCATATCTGCTGGACTTCGAGAAGAACGTATACGGTCAGCGAATGCAGATCGATCTGCTTCGATGGTTGCGTCCGCAAGAGACCTACGCCACGCCGGAGGCCCTGGTTGAGCAGATGGAGAAGGACGTTGCGGCCATTCGGTCGCAGGTGTACGACACGGGTATGGAAGGGAGCCAGTTGCCCGGCAACGCGAGATGACACCAGACAAGCGGCCCGCGACCATGTCGATGCGATGTTCGCGACGTCCCAGAAGGAGCCGGTCCTCAATGGGGATAGACATTCAACGCTATCGCGACGCCTCATCGCGGATTCTGACCTGGCGGCGGCCTTTGCTGGTGACGCACACCCGGCCGGACGGGGATGCGGCGGGTTGCCTGCTGGCCATGCGCGCCCTGCTGCGACAAGCCGGCGGCAATCCGGTTGCCATGTGGCTGGACGGACCGGTGGATCGCTACGCGTTTCTGTGGGAGGACGACCCGGTGGAGTCTCCGCCCGAACCGGCCGTGCGGGCCGAGGAGTTGCGGCCGGACGGGATCGTCATTCTGGACACTTGCGCATATGTGCAGCTGGGCCGGCTGGCCGACTGGCTGCGGACCGGTCGTGGCGCCGAGCAGCCCAAGGTGGTTGTCGACCACCACCAGACGCGCGACCCCATCGTGGCCGAAACCCTCGTCGACCCGACCGCCTCGGCGGCGGCGCTGATCGTGCTTGAATGGGCGGAGGCTGCCGGCTGGGCCATCCCGCGCGCCGCGGCGGACGCTCTGCTGGTCGGCGTGGCGACGGACACGGGCTGGTTTCGATACTCCAACACAGACGCTCGCACCCTGGAGGCGGCCGCCCGACTCACGCGGTGCGGTGCGGACGTGAGCACGCTGTATGACGCCGTTTACGCCCGGGAGCCGGAAGCCCGACTGCGGCTGGAGGCCGCCTGCATCCAGTCCATGGAGCTGGTTTCCGACGGTCGGATCGCTCTGCTGACCCTCGGCCCGCAGGAGCGTCGCGCGGCGGGCGGTGGGGCGGACACCTCGGACATCGTGAACCTGCCGTTGCGAATGGCCGGCGTGTGGGTGTCGGCGCTGCTGGCACCTGAGTCTGCCACGGAAGTGCGCGTCAGCCTGCGGAGCAAACCGCCGATGCCCGGCGTTCCGGACATCAACGTCGCCGAGATTGCCGCGACCTTTGGCGGGGGCGGCCACGCCCGTGCGGCGGGCGTACGCATGCCGGGCGACCTGACAGCCGCGCGGGAAGCGATTCTGTCCATGCTGGAGCCTCGGCTCGCGGCCTGCAACTGACCTGCGGAAAACGCGACTGCACGACTTCCACGGGCCTGAATATCTCAGCAGGCCAGCACCGCCGCCAATGCCTTACTCCAAATACGCACAAACAAGGCGGGCGGATCGCATCTGCGGCAATCCGCCCGCCCACGCTTGCCTCTGCACAGAAGGGCACCTGGAGCTCGGCTCGAGCGACGGGTTAGCGCCGCCGAATCAGAGCAACCGAACCCAGACCCAACAACAGCAGACTGGCCGGTTCGGGAACAACGAACGTGCGCCACCGGCCGGCGGGAATGTCCAAGTCGAACTGGATGATCTCGTTGTCCCCGCCAACGACCAGCTCGATGTTGTTCTCGAAGTTGCTGAAATCCTTGCCGATCGCAATGTCCCAGTCACCTTCTTTGCGGAACTTGAAGTAATAGGTGCCGGCCGCCGGGACCGTGTATTGGGCCGAATAGATACCGCCACCGCCGGTCATGACGGCAACGGGGGCGCTCCAGTCGTTGAACGAGCCCATGATATCCCAGCCGTGCAGCTCGAGGTCTTCCCAGCCGACACGATTCTCGGTCGGGTACCATCCATCGGCGTGGGTGCCCGGGTAGAAATTGATGGCGAGCTCGCCAGCGCCAAAGTCCGCCTTCGCATTCTGGCTGGGCCAGGCGTTGGCCCAGGTGCCATCGGTGACTTTGAACTCCTGGGGACCCGCCGCATCGGTGATCGTCACCTGGTAATGGCCCGGCGCCACCTCGCTCATGAGAAAATCGCCCGGGTTGGTCCAGCCGTTGAAAGTGCCCGGGACATAATAGTCTGCCATGGCGGGCGCCACCAGGAAGCCTACTGCCACCATCACAATCGTTTTCTTCATCTTCCGTACCTCCTTCATCAGGATCAGCGAAGAGAGCCATACAAGACGAAAATCAATGCACCCGGCCCGCGCCGGATGGTCATTGGGTTCCCAGAACCTCGCGCACACCTGTCACACGCGGGAGAACCACAGCTACGCGCGGATCCTAGCGTGCATCAGGCACCCTGTCTCTCTCTGATTGCCCCAGGCGACGTGAAGAAGAGGTTGCGCTGGCTCCTCTACCTCCGTTAGCGGGAGGTCGCCTCCACGTTGACCAGTTTACCGGTTTGGTTCCCTATTTTGCAATAGGATACGGCCTATATGTTTCCCCAGTTCGTCCGGAAACTCGCCGCCACACGTTAGCCATCTGCTTGCAGTGGGACTGCAATTCGCCCTTTTCTGGCTGACCGCGCTGCCCATTGAAGTGCGAAGAGCCAATCGGATACCCTGGGCCGCAGGACGCCGTCAGCGGGCGGCCGCAGTGCAACCCTCTCCGGCAGAGCAGCAGCACCACCGACTGGAACAAGGGCCCGGCAACCGTTCGGAGGAAGAATCATGTCAAGCTTAACTGGTTTGATTCCTGCTGTTTCAGCGATTGTCCCCATGATGCTTGTGGCATCAGACGAAGTGCTTGCCGCCGAGCCTATCCACATCGCCTTCCTCTGGCATATGCACCAGCCGATCTACTACCCGTACGAATCGCCGATCGCCACCGATGCGGCGGGGCGTTTCTCGTTCAGCGTCGTTGACGTCCACAACCAGCGGTTCGGGCCCTATACCACCTGGCCGTACGACGCGGTGCTCGCCGGCTCGTCGCTGCCACACCTGGGAGCACATGTCAGCTTCACGGGCTCTCTCATCGAGAACCTCAACGCCCTCGAAGCCGCCGGTGTAAATGGCGGCATGTGGAACAACTGGCGTTGGGGCTACACGCAGGGGCGCTCACTCTTTACGATTCTGGGCAACCCCCGACTGGACTTGGTGGCCTTCGGATACCACCACCCGCTCATGCCGCTGCTGGACGAAGCGGACATCCGGATGCAGATTCGCCTGCACAAGCACGTGTTCGGGCAGACGTGGGGCAGTGGGCCGGCCTATTCCAATGGAATGTTCCCCGCGGAGACCGCGTTTTCCACGCGTATGATTTCCGCCCTGGTGGCCGAGGGAATCCAATGGGTGCTCGTGGACAACATCCATTTCGACCGCGCGTGCCGGGGATACCCCCACACCAACGCCTCCAACCTGTTCGCACCGAACGCGGCGGATCAGATCAACCCGAACCCGGTCGACAGCGGGGGGGCCTGGGTGCAGTTGAACAACCTGTGGGCGCCTGGCCGGGTCAGTGTGCCGTTCGGCTATCAGCCGCACCATGTGCAGCACGTTCACCCGGACACCGGGCAGATTACGCGGATGATCGCCGTTCCCGCCGCGCGCTACGAAGGCAACGAAGACGGTCGCGGCGGATATGGGGCCTTTCTGTACGATCAGGTCATGGATCAATACCTTCCGTACAACACCGATCCGGCTCACCCCATACTCGTCGTGCTGCATCATGACGGAGACAATTGCGGCGGGGGGACCGACGCGTACTACCACCACAACTTTCAGAACTTCGTTTCGTGGGTGACCGGCGATCCGGACTACGACGCCACGACCATCCAGGACTACCTGGCTCGCTTTCCGCCAGACGAAAACGATGTGATCCACGTGGAGAACGGCTCGTGGTCCGGCGCGGACAACGGTGATCCGGAATTCAAAAGATGGCTGGGAGACCCGAATGCGGTGGGCTGGAGCCCGGACCGCAACAGTTGGGCCGTGCTCACCGCGGCGAAGCACCGCGTGTTTCATGCTGAGGCGCTGGCCCCCGCCGCCAGCATGCAGAACATTCTCTCCGGCAACGGTACGCCGACGGAAAAAGCGTGGCACTGGCTGCTGGTTTCGCAGGCGAGCGACTACTGGTACTGGGACGGCACGGAAATCTGGGACAGCAACGTGACACGCGGTTGCAACCAAGCCGTCGCGTTCGCCGACTCCGTCCTGGCCGGTGCCGCCGACCCGCTGGGGCCGACGATCTTCCTTCCCCAGCGCAAGCCATACAACCCCGGTGGGTATGAGTGGGGCGCCGGACCGGAGCCGTCCGATTTCGAGGTCTGGACGTACGTGTATGACACGGCCGGGCTGGCCGGCGTGACGCTGAAGTGGCGCACGGACCTCGACGGCGTCAATCCGCTCTCGTCAATTCAGAACGAGACGTACGCGGGCGGACCGGAGGTCAGCAGTTGGAACAACGTGATCATGGTGCCTTCCGACGTACCTCCGCAGGCTGGCGTGCTGATTCCGACATACCGCGCCCTGCGCTACAGCGGCATGGTATCCGGACAGCGAAACGTGCTGATCGACTATTACGTGGAGGCGGTCGACAACAGCGGCCACACGTCTCGTTCCGACATTCAGCATGTCTACGTGGGCTCGGGTGGCGGCTCCGCTGACGTGGTTACGATCCACCCCGCTCCCGCCGTCGCGGGCCAGCCGGTGACCGTCTCGTACGACCCGACCGGTCGTGTCCTGGACGGCGCGACGGCTCTGTACCTTCACTACGGGTTCAACGGCTGGAACCCGGTGGTTTCGCCCGATCCGGGCATGGTGTGGAACGCTCTGGAGGGCGTCTGGCAGGTTACGGTTCCTGTACCGTCGGCCGCCACGCAGCTTGACCTCGTGTTTAACGACGGAGCCGGCACCTGGGACAACAACAGCGGGCTGGATTGGCACTTCGCCGTCTCGGGCGGCGGGGCGCCGCAAGTGCAGTGGGTGATGGACGGCGCCCTGGATGCGTCGGCTACATTGATCGCGGAAAACAACGGAAACGTGCTCTACGCGGGCGTGATCGGCCAGACCCTGTACGTGGCGACCTGGGACGCCGGCGAAGGCAACGACAATTTCATCTTCGTGGCGGATTCACCCGGTTCCATGCGCCCAGCGCCGTGGGCAAAGGCCGGCACGGCCGCGGGCTGGTCGGCATATCTGGCCAACGAGAACGACAACCTTTGGGCCGGCTGGTTTGACCACGCCGGCGCCGTGCAGGTGGGGCCATGTTCCGGCACCGGCTACCTGGAGGGCACGATCAATCTCGTGGACGAGTTCGGCGCGATGCCGTCGGTCGTGTATCTGGCAGCCGTGCCGTATACGACACCGGATGGCGGCGTTCTGGTGCCGGCCTACCAGGTCCCCCCGTCCATCAACACCGACGGCCATCTGGACCCCGAGGAATATGCCCGCGTGGAGCTCTGCGACATCATGGTGCCGCTGCCGCCGACGCAGTACAGCGAGTTCGCCGCGTGTCTGAGCGGTCCCGGGCTGCCTCCCGCTCCGACGTGTCCCTGCTGGGTGGATGCCGACTACGACGGCGACGGCGACGTGGACTTGGCGGACTTCGCTCGATTCGTCGTCGAATGAACCCGGGGTCCGGCCTGGAGCGACACCGACTCGCGGAACTCACACCCGCGGCGTCCGGGCCAATCCGGATCCCGATGATCAGGAGGGGGGCACGCGCAGACGAGCCGCCGGACCGTGACGGGCGCTGCGTTCGGATGGAAGAAGAGCCTCCAGCCCGGCCGGGGCCGCGCCTCCGTGGCCTTACTGCAACTGCTCGATCTCGCTGTCCTTCTCGAGGAACCCTTCGAGCTTGCGGGAACGCACCGGGTGCTGGAGTTTGCGGATGGCCTTGGCTTCGACCTGCCGGACCCGTTCGCGCGTCACCTTGAAGATTTTGCCCACCTCTTCGAGCGTGTATGTGTACCCGTCGCCGATCCCGTAGCGGAGCTTGATGATTTCCCGCTCGCGGTACGTGAGCGTTTTGAGCACTTCTTCGATGCGGTCCTTGAGCATCTCGCTGCCCGCCGACGATATGGGCGACTCCGCCCGCTCGTCTTCGATGAAATCTCCGAAGTACGAGTCTTCGCTCTCGCCCACCGGCCGGTCCAGGGAGATCGGGTGCCGGCTGATTTTCAGAACGCGACGCGCCTCCGAAACCGGCATTTCCGCCCGGGAGGCGATCTCATCAATGGTCGGCTCGCGGCCCAGTTCCTGAAGGAGCTGGCGGCTGATGTTGCGCAGGCGGCTCATGGTTTCGATCATATGAACGGGAATGCGGATGGTGCGGGCGTGGTCCGCGATGGCCCGCGTGATCGCCTGACGGATCCACCAGGTGGCGTACGTGCTGAACTTGTAACCGCGCTTGTACTCGTATTTGTCCACGGCCCGCATCAGGCCGGTATTGCCCTCCTGAATGATGTCCAGGAAGCTCAGGCCCCGGTTGCGGTATTTCTTGGCGATGCTCACCACCAGGCGAAGGTTGCCGCCGGACAGCTTGCGCTTGGCGTCCTCATACTCTGAGAAGACCCGCTGAATGGTGCGAAGACGCTTGGCCAGTTCGTCGCTGCTCTCCAGCACAAGCGACTCGATGCCGCTCAGCTCGTCCTCCATACCCTGCAGATCTTCATCCGGCACGGTTTGTCGCTTCGCCTGCTCGGCCAGACGCCGCTCCAGCGACTTCATCTTGCGATACCGGCCGATCAGCTTTTTCATCAGCGGCGTGATGCGGCTCGTGCGGAGCGACAGCTCTTCCAGGAGCTTCGAGACTTTGCGGCGGCGCTGGTTCATCTGGGCGATCGTCTTCTTGCGGGTGGCGGCCGCAACACGCCCCCGATGCAACCCGGCCCAGTCCTCCTCGTCCTTGGCCAGCAGGGCCCGGACCGTGGCGAGGTTGCCGGGCATTCGGCGCAGGATCGTGGTTTTCGCCATCTGCTCGGAGGTGGAGATCTTCATGGTGCGATCAAACGGCAACGTGCCGCGAGACACCTGATCGAGAATATCAACCGCCTGAGAAGCGCAATAGTCGCTCTCCAGCACCATCTGCCGGAACGCCATGCGGGTCAGCTCGATCTTCTTCGCCAGGCGGATCTCCTCCTCGCGGGTAAGCAGGGGGATCTCGCCCATCTGGGTGAGATACATCCGCACCGGGTCGTCGATGCGGCGGCCCGTGCCCTCCACCACGCTGAGATCTTCCTTGTGCGCGTCCTCGACGTCCTGATCCGCCTGCCGCTTGTCGAACCGCACCGGGCCCGCCTTGCCGTGCCGTGAAGCTTCGATCCGCCCCGCTTCCAGCTCGTCGAGCATCTCCACGTTCGCTTTGTCAAGCGTGAGCATGATCATTTCGAGCTTGTCCGGAGAAACGGCCTCGTCGGGCAGACGCTCGTTCATCTCCTCCCACGTAACGTATCCTCGCTTGCGGCCACGCTCCAGCAGATCGGACACGGCGGCCTCAATCGGGTCGATGATCACTTGTGACGAAACCCCTTCCGCTACGGCCATGTGGTTACTCAGCCTCCAATCGCCAAAACCCGTTCGCGGCCTTCACTCCTGCGGGGCCGTTTCGTTCTCTTGGGCCACACGACGTGAAAACGGCCGGCCGATCGCGTCACGAGCCAGCCGCGCCGTCAGTTCTCCATACCGGCGCAGAATCGCGTCCGAATCGTCCGGCGCGCCTTGCGTTTGTGCCCATAAGCTCGCCGCGGCCGACCGTCCCTCGCGCTCCAGACGGATTCGTTCCAGTCGAACCAGCGCCGAGCGCAAGGTCTCCTGATAATCACCTCGCCGTTCCCCACGAACCAACAGATCCGTGACCAGCGAGGCTTCCTGCGTGCTCTCGATAGACCCCAGTAACTCCCCCAACACCCGATCCCCCGATCGGGCAGCCCACTCGCAGACGCGCAGGCCGATGCCACGCAGTCTGGCGTCTTCAAACCGATTCGGGTCGAACTCCTTGCGGGCATCCGACCAGAAATCCGGTACGTTCAACAGGACCTCCAGCACCGTCACCAAGGCTGCCTGTTCCGCATCAACGGCTTGCGGAATTTCACAGCCACGGTCTGCGGATCCGCTGACGGGTTCCCGCGGCTGGACTCCAGGGCGTGCTGGCCCGCGCCGCGCCGCCTGACCAAACAGTCGCAGAATGTCTTCCGGGGGCGAGTTCACCACCCGGGCGACCTCATTGACGATCAAGCCCCGCTGGATCGGGTCGACGGCTCCGTGCTGGGCCATCGCGGCGATGAACGCGATGAAATCCGCCATCGCTGCGCGACGGTCCATACCTCCAGATTCTGCGGCGAACCGGGCCAGAGTCCGGCTCCACTTGAATCGTAGCGCGTCGTCGGCGGAATTCAATACGTCTCGAAACCCTTCATTACCAGCGACTTGCAGGAAATCACAAGGGTCTTTTCCGGACGGAACCCGGGCCAGCTTCACCCGCAAGCCCTGTTGCAGCGCGACCGCCAATGCCCTGTCGGCCGCTGCCTCGCCCGCCTGGTCCGAGTCGAACAGCAGAATCACGCAGTCGCAATACCGCGCCAGGAGGGCGGCGTGGGCCTCCGTCAGGGCGGTTCCAAGGGTCGCCACGGTGTTGCGGAAGCCGTGCTGGTGGGCGGCCATGCAGTCCGTGTAGCCCTCCACGACGATAGCGATGCGAGCCTCCACGATGGCCGCACGCGCCAGATCGAGGCCGTACAGGTTGCGTCCCTTGTCAAAAAGTTCATTCTGGGCGGTGTTCACGTATTTTGCGCGGGCGTCTGCGAGAGTCCGGCCGCCGAAACCGATGATGCGATTCATAGTGTCCCGAATTGGGAACATTAGTCGGTTTCGAAACACCTCATACCTGTCGCCACGATCACCCGTTGCGCTAACCCCTGCTGTGACAAGCCATTGCGCATCCAGCCGGGTTCCCCCAATTGCTCGCAGCAGGGGGTTGCCATCCGCTGGCGCCAGCCCAAGCCCGAAAATCTCGGCAGACTCGCGAGAAAGGCCTTTCTCCGTGAGAAACTGCCATGCCGGGGCGTCGGCAGGCTCTTCGCGGAGAATCTTCTGGTAAATGGACGCCGCCCAAGCATTGACCCGGGCCAAGTCGGCCCGGGACGGCCCCTGCGCCTCGGCCCGCTGGGTCTTGCCCGACCCGAAGGCTGGCACCTCGATCCCGGCCCTGTCCGCCAGCATCCGAAGTGCGTCCATAAAGTCAACTTTTTCAATAAGTTGCACGAATGTGAAAACGTCTCCGCCCGCGCCGCATCCGAAGCATTTGAAGATGCCGCGGTCCGGTGTCACGTTGAAGGAGGGGGTTCGCTCCTGGTGGAATGGGCATCGTCCTTTCAGTGACCGTCCAGCCGGGCGCAGGGCCACGTGCTCGGACACCACCTCCACCAGGCTGACCGCCTGTCGGACCTTCTCTTTGACCGATTCGAAGTTATCCAAGAGCCTACAGCTTAGCCTAGTCTGCCGCGCCGAATGCCTGCACGCTCAAGCACTGCGTTTAGACTTTTTTTTCGTTGGTGTTCCGGAAAGCCAATGCCAAGCTGTGCGTCCCCTCGAACCAACAATGCAGACCGGCAAGTATACACCACAATCCCAAGCCCGTCAAACGATTACGCCCCAAACAGTACTGAAAACCTTGATTGTGCCCGGCGGGCCGACTACATCACCCATCGGCGGCCCTGATGGGCGCGCCACAAGGGCCGGGCGGAATCGTTGCGGAGACCACCGACCATGAATGAGCGGAGCAGCCTGACGCGCCTGCGGGTTCGGTACGGCGAAACGGATCAGATGGGAACCTTCTACAACGCGCGGGCGCTGGAGTGGTTCGAGTGCGGGCGGACGGATTACCTGCGCATGATCGGGCTGCCGTATGTGCAGATGGAGGCTCGCGGAGTGTACCTGCCGATCATCGAGGCGCGCCTGTCGTATCGCGGGCGCGCACGTTACGACGACGAGCTGGAGGTGACGACGCGCGCGACGATGAGCGGGCGAGCACGCGTACGCTTTGATATGGGAATCGTGAACGCAACGTCGCGCGCCCTGGTTGTCGTGGGGAGCACCGAGCACGCATTCACCGATGCGGAAGGGCGGCCACAACGGCCGCCGGACTGGTTCGTGTGTGCGCTGGCTGGCGAGAAACCGGAACACTGAGGACACGGACCCGGCAAGCGGCAACGGTGGACCTGGATTGGCAACGACGATGAGGGCCACGGGGCGCACAGCTCGTTGGGGATGAACTCGGCTGAGAGAGCACTGCTTGACCGCGAGTCAGAGGCTTCGATAATGGGCGCATGGACATGTCGCAGTTGCCTTCCCCGACGCCCAGACGTTTATCCCGACAATCAGCGCACTGGCTGCTGGTTGTGGGCGCGATGGCCTGCTGCGCCGCCGCGCGGGCCGCGGACGACACGCCGCGATGGGGGATGGCCGGCGGCGACAAGTGCTTGTGGGTCTATTGTCTGCGGACAGATGCGACCTCGGGGAAGTCGATCCCATCCTTCGCGTTCCGCCCCACGTCCGACAAATCAGGAGAGTTTCTGGGAGTGCCGACGCCCGGGTTGGGCGGCAACATCGCGTGGGCCGTGGCCAATGGGGAGGCGGTTCACCTGATCTTTCGTGATGGAACGCACCGGAGTCTGCGTGTTCGCCAGACCAGCGTGATGCGTATCGGGGACGAGCATGTGGAACTGCCGTTACCGCAGAACGCTGTGCCGCTGGCACTGGGGCCCGATTCCACCACCGGGATTCTGTACGCGCTGGTGCCGGGGGTCGTGGCCGCCGAGTTGCCTCGCCCACAGGCAGTTGCCTCGGCCGACAGCGAGAGCCCGACAACGGTCCCCGTGGAGGCGGAACCGCAGGGCAGTATCTCACCCGCACTGGTTCAGTATGTGGATGGGAAGTGGTTGCAGCACGCTTCTCTCCCGCCAGAATTCGGGACTCCCCACCGAGTCTGGCTTTGCGCGGAGCAGGGTGAGCTCACCGTGTTCGTTGTTCGCGCGGAGAATGACGAGGATCTCTGGTTCGTAACGAATACGGATCAGACGTGGGGAACTGTGGCCTCCGTCCCCGGTCTGGACGGAGCATCTGTGGTGGATGTGCTCCTGGTTGATGGCGCCACGCTGGTTCTTTCGAAACCACCCGGAGAAGGTGATGCGTCATCGGGGCTGCGGCTGAGCCGATTGGAGTCAGGGCATTGGGTCACTCGGGAGTTGCGCGGGATGCCGGGCAGAAACGGAGTGGACCGGATGGACGCTGCCCTGGGCGACCGCCTGGCGCTGGGGTTCGTCGTGCGGGAGGCGGATGAACCAGGTCTCCAGGTCGGGTTGTGGTCGGTCGCGGGTGAGCTGGTGGAGGCCCCGACCACGGTGAAGGCGTTGCTGACGCCGCGCGGCTTCCAACTGAACCGCCGATTGCAACTGGCGATTCCGTACGGGGTGTTGACGATCCTGCTGGCGGGCGTGCTGATTCGACGACGGCGGGCGATCGTGGAACCGCCGTTTCTGCGTGAGAACCAGGCTATTGTTGGAGTGGGACGGCGCGCGGCTGCGTTTGTCGTGGATGTCCTGCTGGTGCTGCCGCTGATGTATCCATTTCTGCGGCCACACGTCGCCGTTCTCCAGGCACATATCGATTCCGCGATTCCGCCGGAAGCCGCGGTGATGGCGTTGTCTTTCGGGTGGTTCTGGCACTGGCTGGCGGCTGCCGGGGTATTCGTGGCCTACTGCACCGTGTTCGAGGCGACGGCGGCGGCGACACCGGGCAAGATGTTCATGCACTGCCGGGTGGTCGACGAACGGGGAGAAGCGTGCCGATTCCCGCGGATCGTCATTCGGAACCTGCTTCGATTGGTGGAGATGTTCCCGGCCTTTGATCTTCTGCCCCCGCTGGTGCTGATTCTCGTGACGCGCAAGCGACAGCGGCTGGGCGATCTGCTCGCGGGCACGATTGTGATCGAGCAGCAGGGTGGCGCGAGGGTGGACAGGGCGGGTCGCCGGACGGATTCGAGTGAGAATAACGATGACTCCAACCGTGATTCGTGAGAACCGCGACAGGCCGGCATCGCCTGTGCGCTTGCGTCGCGCCTGCCTGGCCATAATGGCGTGGGGACTGTTGGCCGGACCGGTTGCGATGGCCGGGTGTGCGGCACCGTCCCGGCCGTCATCGATTGTGATCTTCCTGGATGGTGCGGGTCATTTCACCGCCGGCGGAAACGTCCGGAAGGGTCTGCGATCGGCCGGGTTCGACGGACAGTTTCAGAACTACATCTGGACCTCATTCCTGGGGTGGGGCACGGACCATCTTCTGGTTGCCCGGAGCGGCCTGAAAGCTCAAGGGCTGGCGGACCGGATCGAACGGCTGCGGCAAGAGTATCCGGACGGCGAGATTCACGTGATGGGATTGTCGGCGGGAACGGCCGTGATCCTCAACGCATTGGAGCGTCTGCCGGAGGGAATTGACGTGGACACGGTGGTGCTGTTCTCGTCGTCCGTCCATGCCGGCCGGGACTTGACGCCCGCGCTGGAGCACGTTCGGCGCCGGCTGTATGCGACCTGCAGCCGGCACGACCTGATTCTCGGCTCGTTGGTGGTCATCACGGCGGACGGAGAGACGGGCTCCCCGGCGGGACGCACCGGCTTCCGTATTCCGCCGACCGTGCCCCAAGGCAGGCGAAGCGCATACTCGAAGGTGGTTAATCTGCCCTGGTTGCCCAACTACGTCGCCTACGGGTGGAATGGCGGACACGTGGCCGCTACGAGGGCGGATTTCGTGAAGCACGTCATTGCGCCACGAGTGTTGCGCCCCGGTTCGTTTCCCCTGGATCGGCCCTTGCGGATTCCGGAAGAGGGGACGGCGGCTCAGACGCCGGCGACGTCGGCGAACACCATGATGGCGTGTTCGATGTCGTCGGCGGATACGTCCAGGTGAGTGACGGCCCGCACTCTGTGCGCCGATTCCGGAAGCATCCACACGCCGCGTTCGTGCATGCGATTGCAGAAGCTCCAGGCATCACCCAGCGATTCGTCCACATCAAAAAAAACGATGTTCGTATCGACCTGATCGGGACGAACGGCGATACCGGGCATCTCCGCCAGGGCCTCCGCCAGCCGATGCGCGTTTCGGTGATCCTCGATCAGACGATCCACGTTGTGGTCCAGGGCGTGCAGGCAGGCTGCCGCCAGAAGGCCGGCTTGGCGCATGCCGCCCCCGAACATCTTTCGAAATCGATGTGCGCGGGAGATCGTCGCCGCGGTCCCCGCGACGGCCGAGCCGACGGGAGCGCCCAGCCCCTTCGAGAAACAGATGGTGACCGTGTCGGCCAGGGCGGCGTATTCGGCGGGCGCTCGGCCGGTGGCGACGCAGGCGTTCATCAGACGGGCCCCGTCGATGTGCAGCTTCAGCCCCAGTTCCTCCGCGACCTGTCGGACGCCCGCGACCTGCTCCAGCGGCCAGACCGCGCCGCCGCCGCGGTTGTGCGTGTTTTCGATCACGACAACGCGGGACCGGGGAAAGTGAGACATCGCACGTCGAATCGCCGCCCGGACCTGGTCCGGGATGAACCGGCCCCGCTCGCCGGTCAACAGTCGCACGGAACAGCCGGCCACGGCGCAGATGCCGCCGGACTCGTAATTGTAGAAATGGCTGTCGGCATCCGCGATGATCTCGTCGCCCGGCTCCGTGAGCGCACGCAGGGCTGTGAGATTGGCCATGGTTCCGGACGGAACGTACAGTGAGGCTTCTTTGCCCAGCAGGTCCGCCACGCGGCGCTGGAGTTGCAGAACAGTCGGATCGTCGCCCAGAACGTCGTCGCCCACTTCGGCTTCGGCAATGGCCCGGCGCATGGCCGGGCTCGGGCGAGTTACGGTATCACTGCGAAGGTCAACGATTCGCGCAGGCACCATGTGATCATCTCCAGACCCGAGACACGCAGACCGTCTTGCTATCGTACCCACGATGCGCCAACGGAACGAGCCTCCGTTTCGTCCGCATGGGACCACCGCCTTGCGTGCTGTGGCGGCCGGGCCTACCATTCACCGGCCGGTTGGAGGTGCCGTGGCTCGAAGCGGGCGAACCTGCCAGTCCGGTTGCAGTGAGGAAGCCCATGTTCCTGGACACCCGGAAGTACGGTACGACCTGGCGCGATATCTACAAGCTTGCCATCTCGTTCATTCAGCCCCGGCCGATCGCGCTGGTATCCACTTTGTCGGCCGACGCCGTGCGGAATCTGGCCCCGTTCAGTTTCTACAACATGGTCTCCGCGAATCCGCCTGTGGTCATGTTTGCTCCCTCATTCCGCCGAGACGGATCCGGCAAGGACAGCCTTCACAATATCGAGGCCGTGGGGGAGTTTGTGGTAGCCACTGTGACGGAGCCCATGGCCGCCGCCATGAACCAGTGCTCGGGCAACCTCCCGCCGAACGTGGACGAGTTTGCCGTTTCCGGGTTGACGCCGACGCCCGCGCGGTTCGTGCGCCCCGCGCTGGTGGGCGAGTCTCCGGTCAACATGGAATGCAACCTCGTGGAAATCAAGCGTTTCGGAAAGCAGCCCGGCGCCGGAAGCGTGATCTTCGGCCAGGTCGTGGCGATTCACGTGGACGACCGGATGCTCGCCGCTGGCGGGACGGTGGATCCGGCCAAGCTCAGGGCAATCGGCCGGATGGGGCGCTGCACATACTGTCGTACGACGGACATCTTTGATCTGCCCCGGCCAAAAGAGTGACGGGCAATTCAATCGGCCACGCGCGGGTGATAGGTGGGTTGGGCGGGCCAGGCCGGCCGAGGGCCGTTCTTCCGGACGGATGGAAAACCCCCGTTCCTGGCAATCGGGTGGGTGATCGCGGCACACCTCGCTTGACAAGGTCAGGGTCTGGGGTTAACAGTAGACTTTGGCAGCGGCCGGGGTTGCACGGGCTGGCCGCCGCCGACGCGGGTGTAGCTCAGTGGTAGAGCGTCACGTTGCCAACGTGAATGTCGTCGGTTCAAGTCCGATCACCCGCTTTCCCCGACAAGCCTTGTCAGCCGTTGAAAATCGTTCCTTACTCAAGTCAGAATCGCCACTTACGTAAACGCCCTTCGCGTCATCCCCTGAAGAACATTTTCCGTACGATTTGTCCGGTTGTGTCACGCTTGTACCGCTTTTGCCGCTTTCGAGTACAAGCAGCGGTACAAGCACTCGGGCATCGGTTCCGGTCGCTTGTGCGGCCACGGCGTCGGGCGATTCGGTCAGCGGAAGGTCCGGCAGCACGGCCAGTGCTCCGGCCGTGTCCAGCAGCCTCGGGTCGGTGTTCCGGGTCAAGGACCGCCGCCTGCCGAGCCGCCGTGAGTTCCGGCCACCTGTCGAGCACCGTTTGTCGCTCCCAGTCGGGGACGGTCCGCGGGAGCGTGTACCGCGCGCCACGGGGAGGCGGGGCGATGCCGCTGCGTCACGAAGCCATTGCGGGAGACTACTGAGGCATTTCCGGTGGCGGCAGGGGGGCGAAGCCGGGGGAGCCTTCGCGAATGTGCGTAACGTCGGCGGCCTTGGCGATTCGCATGAACTCGTCGTAGACCTCGGATCGGGAATCGGCGAGCGGCCAGGCCGTTTTGGCCGTGGCGGCCTCGTCCCGCAATGGCTGCCAGCGCATGAGAAACGTGTACAGGACGGGCAGCCGGGCGGCCTGGACGCGCTGGAGAAGGGCCGCGTCGTCCTGAACGGCCGCCTCCGCTGCTTTCAGGTGTCCGGCCGCGCGGCACAGCGTATCCAAGGACAGGAATTGGGCGTCCGCCGGAGAGTAGCAGGTAAGATCGTCGCCGCTTTTCTCCAGGGCATCATGCATGACAGTCAGGTATGCGTGCACGTGCGGGGCGGCAGCGCCGAAATACCCGGTCAGAAACTCGTCGATGAGCCGGTCGGGGTCCAGCGAAGGGTCCCACAACAGCTTCGCGAGCACCCAGGCCCGCAACTCAGCCATCTCCGCGCCGTGCGACTGGTACGCACCCTGCTCAAATACGCCCTTGACGCCGTGGTCCACGAAGAACCTCACATTGGGACCCAGCACGCGCAGGTTCGGGTGCGGCAGCACGTAATGCGCGAAGTTCGTGGTGTAGTCCCAGATGTAGAGACGGTCGCAGATTCTCGACCATCCCTCGATGTCCTCGGCAAAGGCACGGTTCCGCTCGTGGGACAGCGGCTTGCCGAAAGCGCATTCGATGGAGCAGAGCCGGACAATCACGTTGGGCCGGGGCTTCACGAGCTTTGGCGGCTTGCGAGTGTATTGGTACGCCAGCGTATCGACAGCCACGTGCGGAAACTCGTCCTGAATCTCCTCCGCCACCGCGTTTACGAAGCGCAGCAGCGACCCGGACGGGCTGCCCTCCTCCTGATCGACGGCCGCGCACGCGGCGCAGCGGCAGTTGCCCGCGCAGTCATTCTGGGAGACGGAGGCGATGGTGGCGGTGGGGTTCTTCCGCAGCGCGGCCTTGAGGTTCTTGACGAGCTCCTTGCGCATGGCCTCGTTGGTGAGACAGAGCTGGGCTCCGTTCTTCACACGCTTGCCGTTGATTTTGCTGAACCAGTCGCGGTGGTCGGCGAAGTACTTTCCCGGCCGGATGAGTTCGTAGAAGGTGTGGACGAAACCTTCGTAGACGTGCCCGCCGCCGCGGCGGGCGTCAAGCGAGGGGCGGAATCCGTTCGCCTTGTTTCGCACGGCCCAGTCGCCGTCGAAGGCGTCGAACCAGAAGGGCTCACGATATTCCAGCTTCGGCACGAAACGAATGTCCAGGTTCTCCGCCCGGAGGGTTGGCCGGCGGGGGATGGTGCTCGCCTTCGATGACCACCAGCGGCAGCCGACGTGATCCTCCAGGAACGTGTACACGGCGTACAGCGTGCCGCGGGGACGCCCGCCGGCCAGGATCAGGTCGTTGCCGACCGTCCGGATGACCATGCCGTCCGCGTCAAGCCCGTCAATCGTGAAGGCCGGGTCGGCGAGCTTCGCGGCGTCGGGGCCCACCAGAAGGCGGCCGCCCTTGGCGTCTGCCTTTGCGACCACCTCGAGGCGGACACCGGTCACCTGTTCCAGAAACGCCACCAATTCGGCGGCAGCGTGTCGTTCCGGCTCGGTTGCGTCGTCTGTCACGACCACTACGGCCAAGCTCTTGCCCTCGTCAGCGATTGTCACGGCGATGGCCGGAGCGACTGTCGCCAGGCAGACCAGGGATGCGATCAAGCACGCGTGGCTTCTCATGTTCTTTCTCCGCACGTAGGCAGGGTCCACCGTCCAGAGGCAATCGGCTCGGGTGGACCAGGCCGGGGGGCAGGATAGCGGGGCAGGGGTGCAGAACTCAAGGAAAAAGCACGGCTGGGAAGGCGCGTAAGAGTGTGAGAATCCCGGCGTGCCTGGATCAGTTAAGCAAGAGAAGACCGGCTGGTTTTCGCAGGCGACTCGACGTGGCGAGAAAGCCGGTCCCACACAAAAGGAGCGGCCGCTGCAATCAGGATTCCTTGCCTGCGTATTTGCCGGTCTGGGTGTCCACGCGGATCCGATCGCCGACTTTGATGAAGAGGGGAACGTGCAGTTGGGTGCCGTTTGCCAGTACCGCCTCCTTGGTGAGGTGGGAGCCGCCGCTGGGAGAGCGGGACGGCGCGGCCGTATCCGCCACTTCCATGACCAGCGTATCCGGCAGCAGGAGGCTGACGGGGCTCCCGTCGGCGAAAAGCGCACGGTAGGACTCCCCGTCCACCAGGAACTGAACGGATTTGCCCAGAGCATCACGGCTGAGGGCGAACTGGTCGAACGACTGCGTATCCATGAACGTGTACTCGCTGCCGGCGCCGTAGAGGAACTGCAGGTTGCGGTTCTCATGCGGGATCTCCTGGATCGGCAGGAGTGTTTCGAGGAGCTTATCGGTGGACATTCCCGTGCGGAGGTTGCGCAGTGTGACGCGGGTCTTGGATTTCTGCTTGCCGGTGTGCTGCTCTCCGAAGTCCATCACCTGGTAAAGATCGTCATGAATGCGGATGAGCATCCCGCGGCTTACATCGGTTGACATGGTGAGTCCTCCCTTCGTCGGTGTCGATCCGAGTGGATTCCCAAGAGAGGGTGTCTCAGGCCGCGTTGGCCTACCGCGTATCATGACACGTCGGGGAGCCGCGATCAATAGGTGTGCGGGCCGGTTCGCGGGCCTGCGGCACACCGATCGAACCTCCGGGCGTGGATTCCGAAGGGTCTATACCGGGCCGCAGTATGCCCATCCAGAGAGATTCGCCCGCGGCAGCCAGGAGGAGCAGAGGAACCACGGCCCACAAAAAGGCGCACCACGCGAGTGAGGCGGGCAGGAACGGCCAGAGAGCCTTCTGGGCCAGGGTGAGGCCGCCGGCCAGAAGGATGGCAGGGGGTTCGAGCAGGTTGAGGGACAGCCCCAATCCCGCGATCAGGCGCCGCCCGGCGCGAGGGGGACGCGTGTTTTCTCCAAGGAAGGGATCTTCGGCAAGCAGCAGACGCAGGCCGATGCCCAGGGAAAGCCCGACACCGGCTACCGCAACCCAGGCGAGCAGACCCAGCGACCCTGCGGCCGTCATGGCGGCGCAGATCGCCGTGTTGTTGAGTGCGATGCCCGCGGTTCGTCGGCCCCAGAAGCGGCTTGCGAGCAACGGGCGGACGACGCGATCGATCCATCGGCGAACCAGCCGGGCCGGCCAGCGATGCGCCGGACAGGCCACGCGCCACCCCCCGGTCGCCGCAACAAGCATGACGGCTCCTGCGATCAAAGACTGAGGCCACAGGCTCCGGATCACCTGGTTGAGGTCGTCGAAAGACACATCCGAAAGCTCGACAGAGGGCGCGCCGGGCAGCTTGCGCGCCGGCGATCACAACTCCGATTCGGGGCGGCCGGTCTGGGTGATCGGGCCGAAGGTTTCCAGGGTCGTGGGCTGCTCCAGAATGAAGGCGGCGTTCATCGCGTGGTTTCGACCGAGCTCGTGCAGCGTCTGAACCAGCGAGGAGTAATCGATGTTCAGGCCGACGACCTGTCCGTTTGTGTCTCGCCCGGGCTCATTGCCCAGCAGACAAAGGAGAGTCCCGAGTTCGTAATCCACGGGAACGGGGGGTGAGATGATGCCCTGGCGGGGCAACTTGCGAAAAACGGTCAGGTGGTCGTCATCGGCGGCGGCATTGAGGATGAACGAGCGGCCGGGATCGCTGTAGAAAAGGGGGGGCTCGCAACGAACGTCACGGCCGAGGATGGCGATGCGCCGGCTTCCGCTGCGTTTGGCGTATACCAGGTTTTCGCCGGGCACATTCAGGCGGTCGAGTACAAAGTTCTGCCGGCCCACGGTCCGCGTCTGGATCGAGCGGTCTTTGGCCAGCAGAAGGGCTTCGTACGCGGCGACCCGAATGCGCGGATCGTCGTCGGAGAGCAGGGGATACAGGGCCCGTTCGGCACGAACGGCGTGGGGGGCACGCCCCATTTCCCTGATGGCTTCCAGGCGATGATGGCTTGCGGCGTCCGTAGCATGTCGAACGAGGGGCGTCAGGGCCAGGTCATCTTCCAGGCGAATGCCCGTCCGGGCGGCGTAATAGCAGACGTTGGGGTCGTGATGATCATAAAGCCCCCGAAGCATCGGCAGTACCAGCCGTCCGATCCCTTCGAGGGCGTGCGCGATATCGGCATGGGGAGCGCCCGGACGAACCATCTCCTGGCAGAGATCCCGGCAGCGGTGTTCAGCAAACCCCGTCTGCTCCGGCACGTAGATGTGACGAACCAGTGAGAGGAAATGGCCGGGATTGTCGTGGTATGCCGGGGGCACGCGCAGTCGGATGTAGGAGGGGGATTCGGCCTCGGCGATCTTGGTGCCGATGAAACGGGCATTGATCCGCTCGGCAATGAGGGCGGCCATTCGATGCGAAGGACTGGTGAGGACAAGCCGGATACGGCGGGCTTCACTCGTGGTCCCGCCGCCGATGATGACCGCGCGCCGCGGGTCACTCTGCGTGGCGACCTCGTCGCCGGTGGCGAAGGGATTTCGAAACAGGGGTCCCTCGGCAACCGCCAAGATCTTGCCCGGAACGCTGGTGGAGGTATCCAGTTCGCGGAAGATGCGCAATTCGCACGGCCAGAGGTGGCCTCCCTCCAGGGAAAGGGTCTGGGTTCCGGGGTATGCCTGAACGTAAACGTCGAAGGCCGTTCCGGCGGGCACGGCCGCCGGGATCTCTCCCTGAACGGTCACGACAGCGGTGTCCGGGCTGTCGATCAATCGTTCCGGGGTCAGGCCGTCCTTGCGTGTGGTCTGGAATTCCGGGCGTTTGTAGAGCTGCTGGATGAGGGTCTGGCGGAGCTGTCGCGGGCACTGCGTGGATCCACGGTCACCAAGGCCGACGACAAGCCCATAGCCACGGACCTGCATCCTGCGCATTCCCTCGATCCACGCTTGCTGCCCGACGGTGTCCCGGTAGGCGGCGGACAGGGTCGTGTCGGAGGCGGTGGTATCGACCTTGCCAGCCTCGATGTCAGGCTTCTGGGGCTCCAGATGGCTCCAGTCAATGCTCAAACAGCCCGTGGTGAAGGCGTAGCTCAGGCTGGCGAGGACAAGCAGGCGGATTGTCATTGAGAGGTCTCCATGGTTCTCGCGAATCCAACGGTGAGCGGTACGGGCGGGAGAGGTCCGAGCGCCGGCTCCGGGCCTCAGCATCCGGCTCCTGCGCTTCCAGCTTACGGCGGCGTGGCGGCGGCGGTCAAGCGGGAGCCGGGCGACCGGGCGGATGCCGGCGTCAGTCCGGCGCATCCGCGGCGGACACGGGAACGCCGACATGGGTGGCGCGGATGCGGTTTTCCCACCACTTCCGGTCGGTGTTGATGAGTCGGGTGATGTTCTCGACGGCACAGGGGTCGAACTGGGAACCCGCGTGTTCCTGCAGATCGCAAAGCGCCTCATCGATCGAGCGTCGTGAACGGTAAACGCGATCCGTGGTCATGGCGTCGAAGGCGTCGGCCACAAGAAGGATGCGTGCCCCTACGGGGATGTCGGTGCCTTGCAGCCCGTCCGGCAGGCCGGTGCCGTCGTAGTGTTCGCGCTGGTGTCGGATGATCTGCCGCTCGGATTCCAGGATCCGCAGATGGTCTACGATCCGGGCGCTGAGGAGTGGAACCTGCCTCATTACGGCCAGTTCCCGGGCGGAGAGGTCATCCGGCTTCATGAGGATGCGGTCCGGAATGCCGACCTTGCCGATGTCGTGCAGCAGTGCCGCGTTCCGGATCGCCACGACGGCCCCTTTGCTGCAGCCGAGAGCACACGCTCCGATCTCGGCGATGAGCGAGACATTCTGAGAGTGGCGGGCGGTATAGGGATCCTTCTCGTCCAGGGCCTGAACCAGCGAGGCGATACTCTGCACGCAGACCTGCCTTGCCTGGGCGCTCAAAGCCGCCACGCGCCGTCGCAGCGACTGCACTTCCCGCGTTTCGATGAGGTTCTCCGGAGCGTCCTGCTCATCCGCGACTTCCAGCACCGTGGCCACCCGGTTTCGCCCGGTCTGCTTGGCGACGTACATGGCCAGGTCGGCCAGGTTGGCGAGATCCGCCGCGCTTTTGACGCGCAGATCGTCCGTACTGCACACGCCGATGGAAGCCGTGAGCATGAAGTCATGAACGCCCGCGATCCGGACCCGTTCGGACAACGTGGAACGAATCCGTTCTGCCAGGAGGGTGGCGGCCTCCAACGAAGACTCCGGGGTGACGACCGCGAACTCGTCACCGCCGAAGCGACCGATGGAGTCCACCTCGCGCACAGTGGAGCGCAGGCAGTCGGCCACCTGGACCAGCGCCTGATTGCCGGCCAAGTGCCCGTAGGTGTCGTTGATCGCCTTAAAACAGTCCAGATCAATCATGAGGAAGGATAGAGAACCGCCGTAGCGCCGGGCCCGGTTCATTTCACCTTCCAGAATCCGGTTCAGGTAATCGTGATTGAACAGGCCCGTGAGCGCATCGGTATACGTGGCCTGGCGCAGGTTCTCCTGCATAAGGGAGAGCCGGAGACCCACTCGCATCCGAAGGAGCAGTTCATCGGGGTTGACGGGCCGGCTCAGATAATCATCGGCACCGTGGCGCAGTGCGTCGGCTCTCGTCTGGCCTGCCCGCTCGTCCGTCAGGAGAATGATGAACGAATCGGACTGGTCGGCGTTTTCACGAATCTGCCGGCAAAGGCCCGGCCCGCTGATCCCCGGCAGATCCCACGCGGCCAGAATCACCCGGGGCGGTCGGCGCGTGACTTCCTGCCAGGCGGCCGTGCCGTCTTCGACGGAAAGGCAGGAGAAACCGGCTGCGTTCAGGATGTTCAGAAGCCGCGCGCGTTCCTGCGAGCATCTTTCCGCGATCAAGACATCATGTTTCGAAAACACACACCCTCCCCTTGGTGGCGGGCCCACCCACCCCCGGATTTGACTTTCATCGGGTGTCGAAGCCCCGGCCTTCATGAGAAATCCACGTGCAAGAACGGTTCCAAGGCCGGTTCTCGGACTTCTGGAATGAGATGGATCCCCGCCACAGGCGGAGCGGGTGGACGGCGAGCCTACTTGAGCTCCACATCCCAATAGGCGTGGTCCAGGAACTGCCTCCAGGAATGGTACTTGCTGTTGGAGAGCTTGAGGTGGATGACCGGACTGCGCCGCGGTTTGACCGGCCGGCGCATCAGCCGGATGCCTGCCTGGTCCGGCGTTCGACCCCCTTTTCGGACGTTGCACTTCACGCAGCAGCAGACGATGTTGTCCCAGGTGTTCTCGCCTCCCTGGGAGCGCGGCACGACATGGTCGAGGCTGAGCTCCGCGGTGGAGAATCGCTTGCCGCAATACTGGCAGCGGTTTGCGTCCCGGGCATAAATGTTGCGGCGGTTGAGCTTGACCTCCTGCTTGGGCAGGCGGGAGTATGTCAGCACACGGATAATCCGAGGCACCACCAGGTCAAAGCGAACCGTGCGAACCCAGTCGTGGTCGGCCGGCTCGAAAGCTTTGCGGAACTCGCTGAGCTCTCGCCAGTCCTCGAAATCGTAGGAAACGTAGCGCCCGTCCTCCAGGCTGACAATCTCGGCACACGGGTGATTGCACGCCGTGCGCTTGCATAGAAGTGTAAACGCCCTCCGCGCGTCGATGATCCGCAACGCAACGTAGTTGGCATTGAGCATCAGAACGCTCGAGTCCAGCCCGCCGACGGGCCGGCTGTCCGGATTGGCGGCCGCGGCCTGTGGGAAGACGACACCTCCTCGGAGAAAGGGGCCATAGGCCCGTCTCCACTCTCTTGATTCTATTGAAGGCGAGCCTCTCCTGCAAGGCAGGACGGCCAAGAGGCGATTTCCCTGGCATCCTCGTGCAAACACGCGCAGGAGGTTCGACCGTTCCGGAAATACGGCCTTGGCGTCCCGCAGGGGAAGCCGGCGAGCGGTTTGTCGGATTCGGCCGTCTGGCCGTTCGAAACGCCGTGGTGGCGACCACCTGTGTGCCCGGGTCGGCCCGTGTCCCGCCCCATGCCCTGGTCGAGGCGGACAAAGGGGCGGGTTGTCACGCCGGGTCGCGTGCGGCGCGGTACTTGTGCCGCCC
>MTKY01047909.1_pt1 | contig 57073 bp, 40 predicted proteins | sample 1042731 | NCBI WGS metagenome assembly MTKY01 (sample SAMN06212206, study PRJNA360538) | anaerobic digester metagenome | biome: Wastewater treatment plant; material: sludge; isolation source: anaerobic digester fed with sludge from wastewater treatment plant | place: Denmark: WWTP Soeholt ...
TCCCAACTCTTTGTGCCCGCCATGCCTTTCCTCGAATTGTCCTGGTTCCGAGGTTCCGCAGAGCCGCCGCCGCTCGACGTGCAGAAGACCGCCCTCCGGTTCCGCACGCTCCGCTGCGCTGCCCACCGAACACACCTGAATCTGCCGCGCCGGGGGCAAACGGTCCGCGCCCGGTCCCGCCGACGCGCGGGCACGACTTCCGGCCCGTACACTCCCAGCGTTGTCACCGGAGCTTCGCCGCCCGCGCGGAAGGACCGCCGATGCCTCCCCCGCGGCCTGTTTTTTTACTCTCCCGGCCGCCCCGACGCCACCCCCGTGTCAAGCCCCGGACCCGGCCGGTATTGGAATTCCCCCACCCCCGCCCCTACACTAATCCGACTCGAAACGCCCTGACCGGAAGGAGTGTGATTTGTGAGCGTTCTGAAGCGTCGACCGTTTGTGTTGATCATCCGCGACGGCTGGGGCCAGAACCCGGATCCGAAGCAGAACGACACCAACGCCATCTACCTGGCCCGAAAGCCGGTGGATGACCGGCTGCGGCGGGACTATCCCCACGTCCTCATCCGGACCAGCGGGGAAGCCGTCGGCCTGCCGGACGGCGTGATGGGCAACAGCGAGGTCGGACACCAGAACATCGGAGCCGGCCGGGTGGTGGACCAGGAAATCATGCGGATCAACAAGGCCATCCGCAGCGGGGAATTCTACCGGAACGACGCCCTGGTCGGGGCATACGAGCGGGCCCGTCGCACCGGCGGCGGCGTCCACATCATGGGGCTCTGCTCCGACGCCGGCGTACACAGCGTGCTGGGCCACCTGCACGCGATTCTGGAGACGGGCAAGCGGCTCGCGTTCCCGGCGGACCGCGTGTACCTGCACGCCTTCGGTGACGGACGCGACTCGCCCATCGACGCAGGCATCGAATACATCCGGCAGATCGAGGCGAAAATGAGGCAGATCGGCATCGGACGGGTGGCCTCGGTCTGCGGTCGATACTATGCGATGGACCGAAACGATTTCTGGGACCGCGTGGAGCGGGCGTACCGCATGTTCACTCAGGGCGAAGGGCACCGGGTCGCGTCGGCGGAAGAGGCGTTTCAGCGCTATTATGACCACCCCACGCGCGACGAACAACGCGGCGACGAGTTCATCGAGCCGACGGTGGTCTGCCCCGGCGGAAACGCACCGATCACCATCCGAGACGGCGACAGCGTCGTTTTCTTCAACTTCCGCGGCGACCGGCCACGCGAGATCACCAAGGCGTTTACGTTCGACGAGTTCCCCTTCACCGCCAGAGACAAATCGGGCAAGGAAACCCGCTCGGGCTTCGCGCGGCCGAAAAAACTCGATCTGCACTATGCCACGCTCACGGCGTACGAGCAGGATCTGCCCGTGCAGGTCTTGTTCCCCAAGCCGCCGAAGATGCAGGACATGTTCGGCGACTATGCGGGGCGATTGGGAATCCGGCAGCTTCGCTGCGCCGAGACGGAAAAGTTCGCCCACGTCACCTTCTTCTTCAATGACTACCGCGACGACCCGTTCCCCGGCGAGGATCGGATCCTCGTGCCCTCCCCGCGCGACGTCTCCACGTACGACCAGAAACCGGAGATGTCCGCGCCGCAGGTCACGGAGGAAGTGCTCAAGGCCATCGCCGGTGACCAGTACGACGTGATCGTGATCAACTTCGCCAACGGCGACATGGTGGGGCACACCGGCAACATCCCGGCCGCCACCAGAGCGATCGAAACCGTCGACGCCGGCGTCGGCCGGATCGTCGACGCCACGCTGGCCAAGGGTGGCCACCTGATCATCTCCGCCGACCACGGCAACAGCGAGCAGATGGTCGACCCGGTCACCGGCGACGCTCAGCGCGCCCACACCACGTTCGATGTTCCGCTGATCGTGGTGGACGACCGGCTCAAAGGCCGCCGCCTGCGCGAAGGCGGCACGCTGGCGGACATCATCCCCACCGCGATGGAGATGATGGGCCTGGAGAAACCGGAGGCGATGACCGGCCAATCGCTCCTGGCAGACTGATTCCGCGAATCCTCCCGAGGCGGCATGTCCGCGAACGGGGCCTCATCGCCACCGTGGCCACCGCCCGAGCCGGCCGACCCGCCGGAGTCCGGCACCCGGGCTCCCGCCGCCCTTTTTTCGCCCTCGGGCCTGACCGCTGCCCAAGAGGGGTGCTCCGCTGCCTGAAACCGCCTGACGCCATGTTTCAAAAAATCACCATACAGCTTGATCGAAATCGCCATTTGCCGATATTGTTGACGAGGAACCACAAGTCGGCGTGTTTTTGGGCCTTATCGCCCGATAAATGATGCGATATCGCAGCATTTGAGGTTCCCATAACGCAACGTTTCATACGTATGGCGAATCGCAACAACATCCTACCCGACGCCGGCCAGCCCCCGACGGACCTGTCCGAGCCGGCACCGATTCCCTTGGCCGGAATCGCTGAGGAACTGTTCCACTGCCTCCCGGTTGGGGTGGTCATTTTTGACCGCGCTCTGCGGATCGTACACCGCAACCAGGCGGCCGGGATGCTGTTCCCCACGCACTCCAGCATCAGCGATGCACTGGCCGCCGGGACCGTTGAGGGGCAATACCAGGACTGGTCGACGGAGTTGCGGCGTGTGATGGATACCGGGCGGCCGGAGCGGTACGACAGCGTGCTGTATTCCGAGGACGGTCGGGACGAGCGGCTGCTGAACCTTTTTTGTGCCCCCCTGCGGCTGAACGGCAGTGCCGGCGTGGCCGGCGCGGTGCTGGTGGCGGAAGACATTTCGCCCCGTGCCTCTCTGGAACGGCGGCTGGCGGTCTCGGAGCGGCTGGCGGCCGTCGGCAAACTGGCCGCCCGGGTAGCCCACGAGCTGAACAATCCACTGGACGGCATTCTGCGATATCTGAGCCTGGCGCGCCGGCTGGCGGAGCAGGAACCGGCTGATCCCCGGAAGCTTGTGGATTTCCTCGACCGGGCCCGAGCCGGCCTGTTGCGCATGGCGGACATCATCAGCGAGCTACTGGAGTTCTCGCGCAGCGCACACACCGAGGCCCGCGGCGGCAATGTGAATACGGCGTTGGAGGAGGCGATTCGTACGCTGAGTGATCTGGCGGATCGAAACGGCGTCACCGTGGCGGCCCACTTCTCCGACGCGCAGATGCCGCCCGTGCGCGGCGGCCGGCTGTTCCAGGTGTTCTGCAACCTGATCAAAAACGCGATAGACGCCATGCCCAACGGCGGGCGGCTCATCATCACTTCGTCCGTGAAAGACCGGGATGTCGTGGTTCGTTTCGAGGACACCGGCTGCGGCCTTCCGCAAGACGCGAACAGGGTATTTGAGCCGTTCTTCACGACGAAGCACGAGGGCAAGGGCACCGGCCTGGGGCTGGCGATCTGCAAGGACTACATCGAGCGGCTGCACGGACGGATCACCGCCTGCAATCGCCCGGAGGGCGGCGCGGCGTTTGTCGTCGAGATCCCCGTGGACAGCCTGGCCACCGAGGTGACGGATCGCTGAGGGTCCGCCGCCGTGCGGAGCGACCTATGGACGACAAAATCAAGGCGACGATTCTGCTCGTGGATGATGATCCGATCATCGTGGACTCACTCAGCGAGTTCCTTTCCATGGAGGGCTACCACGTGGATCGGGCGGGAACGTACGACGAGGCCCATGCGCTGCTGGGCCGCGCGCCGTTCGACATTGTCATCACCGATGTGAATATGCCCGGATCGGACGGGTTCGAGCTGCTGCGGCTGATGAAGCAGCGCTATCCGGAAACGGTCACGATCATGATCACCGGCTACGGCACGATCGACAGCGCCGTGGAGGCGATCAAGATGGGCGCGTATGACTATCTCACCAAGCCCATCCACGACGATGAGTTTCTTCTGGTCGTGGAGCGCGCGTTGAACCAGCGCTCGCTGATCCGGGAGAACCGGAACCTCCGGCAGCAGTTGGACGCCCGCTACGGGCTGGACAACATCATCGGCAGCGATCATCGCATGCTCAAGGTGTTCGACCTGATCGAAGCGGTGGCGGACGCCAGCGTCACCGTGCTGATCCAGGGCGGGTCGGGCACGGGCAAATCCATGGTGGCCCGGGCGATCCATCATCGCAGCGCCCGGCGCGACGGGCCGTTCGTTGAGGTGAGCTGCGGCGCCATTCCCGAGACGCTGCTGGAAAGCGAGTTGTTCGGCCATGTGCGCGGCGCGTTCACGGGCGCCGTCGCGGACAAGGAAGGCAAGTTCAAGGCCGCCAACGGCGGTACGTTGTTCCTGGATGAGATTTCGTCGGCGTCGCCGGCGCTGCAGGTGAAACTGCTGCGGGTGCTGCAACAGCGACAGTTCGAGGCGGTCGGCAGCAATACCACGCAGACGGTGGACGTCCGGGTGATCCTGGCCTCGAACATCGACCTGGAGGAGGAGGTCGCCAAAGGCCGGTTCCGCCAGGACCTCTTCTACCGGATCAACGTGGTGACCATCACGCTGCCGGACCTGTCCGAGCGGATCAGTGACATCCCGCTGCTGGCCCGGGCGTTTCTGAAAAACTTCTGCGCTGCATCCGGCAAAGACATCCAGGGCCTGAGCGACGAAGCGATGCAGTACCTCCAGCGCTACAACTGGCCGGGGAACGTGCGCGAGCTGGAGAACGTCATCGAACGGGCCGTGGTGCTCAGTCGCGGCCGGACGATCACCGGGGCCGATCTGCCGCCCAAGCTCGTGCAGGCGGCCATGACCGCGCCCGCCGTGCCGGCCGGCGAGTACCGCGCCATGCCGCTCAAGCAGGCATTGGAGGGGCCGGAAAAGCAGATCATCGAGTCGGCCCTGCGGGCCCACGGCTGGAACCGCCAGGCCACGGCCGAGGCCTTGGATATCAATCGCACCACGCTCTACAAGAAAATGAAGCGGTATGGGCTGGACATCGACGGCGTCGATCCGTCCATCCCCGAGGCCGCCAACGCGAGGTGACCCGCGAAGGGGAAGCGACGGCACGGCGACACGAAAGAAAGGGCATGAGGGACAGAGAGTATTCAGACGCCGCGGACGCGCCAAATCTCACGTCGCACGTCCGAAAAGGCGCTGGTACACGCTGCGAAAGAACCCATGAAGAGGGGCCGATAAGACGATCAGGTTTGGCTGATTCTGTTCGGCTCGTAACCGCATGAAGCGACTGCATCGCCCGGTTCCGGAGTCCGTCGTCCGCTCCCCGCGCCGTCTGCCGTGGGGACTGCTGGCCGCCGTGGGCACGGGCGTGGTTGTGGTTCAGACGATCGCCTGGTCGGCATCCCAGCTTTGGGTGACACACGAGTCGGCGGAACACCTCACCCTGGCGGCCAGAATCGCAGGCCATCTGGACTTCTCCCACCCATACGCCCAGTACCGTACGCCGGGCTATCCGCTGATGCTGGCCGGTGCGTTCACAGTGTTCCGGGCGGACAGCGCCGCCGGCCTGTTGTTTGTGCAGCACGCCCTGGTCGCCGGCTGCGCTCTGCTGACCGCCGGCATCGCCTGGACGGTCTGGGCGCATCGCGGACTGACCATCGTGGCGGCCATTCTGGGCGCAGGCAGTCTGCATCTGATCGGCTACGCTAACGCCGTCTCCCCGCTGGTCCTGTACGCGTTCGCCTTCACGCTCTGCCTGTTTCTGCTCGCGCGGCATCACGTCTGTGGACGGCTTGACACTCTGCTGGGTGCGTCTGTCGCCGCCGGCGTGGCCGGCCTGACCAGCCCCGTGGGGTGGATTCTGCCGCCGCTGTGCGCGGCGACGGGCATTCATCGTGAATGGCGGACCGCGCGGCGTCGCGAGATCCGAACCCACGGCCGGGCCGGCACGCTCGTCGGGACGGTCCTGGCCGCCATGCTGCCGGCGGCGGCCCTGATGATTCCATTCTGGATGCACGGGCAGCGTGTGTTCGGCCGGTTCCCGCCGGCCGTGCTGTGCGGGACGGCCCTGTTTCACCGCACAGTGGCGGTGGAACGTCTGAACACCGCCCAGAGCCCGGACCTCACGGAGCTAAAAAAGCGTTTTGAGCAGGCCCGGGCGGACGGATGGATTGCCGCGGACACAGAGTTTCCGGATCTGGCCGAAAGCCTGACCGACACGATCCACGTCTGGGAGCGGACCGGCGGCCGCATGCCCGAGGCGATGGCGGCCATCACAGCCGCCGGGTGGGACCTGGCGTTGCTCAATCCGCTGTACGTGCCGAGACGAACGCTCGAACACACGGCCGACTCGCTGTTAACGCCGGATCCGGCATACCTCCGCCAACCAGACGGCGAGCGCCGCCCACCACTCAAGCCGCTGGCGATCTACGACTTCTCTCAGATGGACGAGGCCAGCAAGCCGGAGTTCGCTCGTTACCTGGTCATGCATGGGGAGCCCGGCCGGGCCTCCGCGATCTGGGGGACAGTCGCACAGCGCTACCACGCCTGCTTCGAGCAGCGCGGCGGGTATCTGGGCCTCGGCAAGACTCCGTATGCCCAATGGCACATGGTGTTGCTGCTGGGCATCGCGCTGGCCCTGCTGCGGCGAAACCGGGCGACCTGGGCCCTGCTGCTGATCGCCGCGGCAGGCCATCTGGCGGCCTCGGCGTTCGTTTACGGCGGGCTGGCGCGGAACGCCGTCGCTATTCATCCGATTCTACACCTCTTTGAGGCGCTGGCTGTGCTGGAGATTCTGCGGGCGGCGGGAGGCGTGCCGGCCATTCTGCTGTTCAAATGGTCCACTCGTCGCGGCGTGAACCCCCGCATGGTGCTGTAGCGTCGACGCCGCGGAGACAGCGCGAATCAGTCCATATCTTCCATGCGGAGCAGGAACGGCTCGTCCCGGTTCACGGGCAGAGCCCGGACCTCCGCCAGAGCGGCCTGCACGTTGGCCTCGATGGTCTCATGCGTCAGAATCAGAACGTGCGCGTACTCTCCGGAGTGCTCCGCCGGTTGCTCCATGGAGGCCACACTGACGCCGTGCCGGCCGAGAAGGGTCAGCACTTGCGCCAGAGCGCCGGGCACGTCCTGCAAGCCGAATCGCAGATAATAGCGTGACTTCAGTCGGGCGATGGGCCGAGTGCGCGTGGCCTGCCACGGCACGCAGAGACGCATTTCCCGACCCAACCCACCCTCGGCTTGGGCGGATGAGAGGGCCATCAGGTCGCTGAGAATCGCGCTGGCCGTCGGCTCGGGCCCGGCCCCACGCCCGGACAGCACAATCGGGCCGGTGAGGTTGCCGTCAACGCGAATCGCGTTCAATACGCCGTTCACCGACGCCAGCTCACGCGGCTCGGGCAACAGGGTGGGATGCACACGGACCTCGATGCTTCCCTCCGGCAGACGCCGGGCGATGCCGAGCAGCTTGATCACATACCCAAGCTCCCGGCAATACGCAATGTCCAGCGGATGAATGCGCCGGATGCCCTCCACCCATACGTCCTCCAGCCGGATCCGCTGACCGAATGCCAGGCTCGCCAGGATCACAAGCTTGTGGGCCGTATCGACGCCTTCGATGTCCAACGTGGGGTCGGGCTCGGCATAGCCCAGGGCCTGCGCCTGCTGCAAGGCGGTCTGGAAATCCCGCCCGTCGTCATCCATGCAGCTCAGGATGTAATTGGCCGTTCCGTTGATGATGCCGCGGATGGCGGTGATATCGTTGCCCGCCAGTCCCTGGTGCAGAGTGCGGATGATGGGGATTCCTCCGCCCACGGCCGCCTCGAAAAGCAGGCAGGTGCCGTGCTCGACGGCGATACGAAGGAGTTCGGCGCCGTGGACGGCCATCAGAGCTTTGTTGGCCGTCACCACATGCTTGCCGGCGGCTAAGGCCCGGGCCACCAGGTCTCGCGCGAAGTCCATGGTGCCGGTCAGCTCGATGATGGCTTGGATGCCGGGATCGATCAGCAGATCGTCCGCGTTCGCGGTGAGAATGGCCGGATCGAACGGGGCGTTGCGGGGTGTTTGCGTGTTCCGGTCCGCGATCCGAACGATGCGGATGGGGTGCGGCACGCGGGTATCCATCAACTCGCGGTTGGTTGCCAGGGCCCGCACCACACCGGTTCCGATATTCCCGAACCCCACCAGGCCCACGTTGTACGACGACGCCATGAATATCCACACCTCGACGGCGGGTCCATCGCCCGCCGTGATTTTGTCCGCCGGCCAGATCCGAGGGCAACTGTACGTGTGGGTTCGTGTAGAAGTCAAGGCGGGTCGGCCCGACGGCGGCAGACACCCGGTTTGCCCGATCCGAATCAGAAGATATAGTGGGCGTGCCCGACCCGGCGAAAGATTCGCATGGCGGCGGCACGGAGGTCGCCCGCCGATCCGGCAGGAGTCATGCGGCATGCGCGAGCTTTCACCTCTGGCGGTTCTGATCGGTCTGTTGCTGGCAATCCTCTTCGGCGCGGCCGGGGCCTACGTCGGGCTGAAGCTCGGCCTGGTCATGGCGGCGTCCATTCCCGCAGCGCTGATCTCGACGGCGGTGCTGCGCGGTCTCCGGAAGCGCGGCACGCTCCTGGAAAGCAACATCGTTCAGACCATCGCGTCATCCGGAGAATCGCTGAGCAAAGCCATGATCCTGGCGGTTCCGGCCCTTCTGTTGACGGGTTGTGAGCCGAACCTGCTCAAGCTGGTGATCTGGGCCGCTCTGGGGGGGCTGCTGGGCATTCTGTTTCTGGTTCCCATGCGTCGCACGCTTATCGAGCGGGAGGAGCGGCGTCTGCCGTTCCCGGAGGGTGTGGCGTGCGCCAAGATCCTGCAGGCCGGCGACGCGGGCGGGCCCGCCGCGCGGCCGGTGTTCGTCGGGCTTATCGTGGGCGGGGTGTACTCGCTGCTGCAGGGACTGGGGTTCTGGCGGGAGAAGGCCATCCTGGACATTCCGTCGGTCCGGACCAGCGCTTCCCTGAACGCTTCCCCCGCGTTGCTGGGGGTGGGGTACCTGCTCGGACCGCGGATCGCGGTGATCCTCTTCGCGGGCGGGGTGCTGGGCTGGTTCATGATTCTGCCGCTGATCGGATTGTGTGGCGACCACGCGTTGCAGCCGATTCGACCGGAGGCCGCGCGGCTCGTGCGCGACATGAGGCCGGACGATCTCGGCACAAGCTATCTTCAGTACATCGGTCTGGGCGCCGTCGTGTTCGCCGGCCTGCTGGCTCTGGTTCGGACGCTGCCGACCGTGCTGGCGTCCGGCGGCCGGGCACTCGCGGATACGTTCGCGCGGCGCAACGTGGAACCCGCACACCGCGACCTGCCGATGCCGCTGGTGCTGCTGCTGCTGGGCGGACTGGGCTACGTGATGATCCACTTCTCCGTCCTGGGGCTTTCGACGGTGGGCGCCGTGTGCGTGCTGCTGGGGGCTTTCGTGTTCGCGGCGGTGGCGGCGCGGCTGGTGGGCCTCGTGGGCGGATCCTGGAGCCCGGTAGCGCCGCTGGCCGTCGCGGTCGTCATTGCAACGGTGCTGCTGTTCGCGCGAGGCCGCAACGCGGATCCCGCGCAGGCGAAGCTGACGGCCATGCTGGTCGGGACCCTGGTGACCATCGCCATCTGCCAGGCGGGCGACCTGTCGCAGGATCTCAAGACGGGTTTCCTGCTGCGGGCGACGCCCTGCAAGCAGCAGATCGGCCAGATGCTGGGCGTGCTGGTCTCGGCCGTGGCGATTGCCGCGGTGATTCTGATGCTGAATCGGACGCGGGGATTCGTGCAGACGGACGCAACGCCGGATCCGCTGCCGGCCTTCGAGGCAAAATTGATCAAACGCGTGCTGGACGATGCCTTCGCCGGACAATTGCCGTGGGAACTGATACTGATCGGCGCGATGGCGGCCCTGGTCATGGAGTTGCTCGGAGTGCCGTCGCTGGCCTTCGGGGTAGGATTGTATCTGCCATTGTCGATCTCGACGCCGGTGATGGTCGGCGGCCTGATCCGGGCCGCGGTGGACCGATGGCGAAAGCCCGTCACGGACGCGGAGACGCGGGGCGTGTTGTCCGCCTCCGGGCTGGTCGGCGGATACGCGCTGACGAGTGTCGTGCTGGCGGCCGTCGGAGGGCTTGTGGCATGGGCCTGGCACGATCCGACGTACAGAACCCCTTTTGATGAGGTGCCCAGACCGGTGATGGCCGGACATTTCCAGCCCTGGCTGGCGGACAAGCTGGGTTTTGACGCAACGTACGGCCTGGGCGATCGGGCGGACACGGCGTCCGCGGCCGTTTCCATGGTGCGGCCAGAGGATGAGCATCACGTCAGATATACGAACCTGTTCTGGTTCAATCTTCTGCCACTGGTTCCGTTCGCTTTGTTATCCATCTGGCTGCTGGTTGCCGCGGCCAGGCGCGGACCGCCCGATCGAATGCCGGCGGCGGAGGTGCCACCCGGCCCGCAGGAGCCGCACGAACCGATCGAAGTCGGCGACAAAGGTTTCTCCCCCGACGCGCCGCCGGAGGAGACGTACGAATGGCGCTCGCCCTCGGACCGATTGGACGAACCGCCGCCGGAGCCGGCACCGCCCGAACCGGAACCACCAGCACCGCCCGAGCCGGAGCCACCGGCACCGCCGGAACCACAGGACCGACCGTGGTCGAACGAACCGGTGAGCGCACCGATTCCGCTGTCGGAGCCGGAACCGGCTGAACCAAGTGAGTCGGCGGCGCCGGAGCCAAACGAACCGGAGGCGCCGGTGGAACCGCCGAGCGAACCGGCGGAGATGTCGGAATCCGAGCCGGCGGTCGAGCCTGAGGTTCTGCCTGCGGATGAGCCTCCCCCTTCGCCGCAGCCCGCTCCAGCAGATGAGCCGAAACCGGCCTGGCGAAGCTCTTACAGCACGGTCAGATCAACGGACGATTTGCCGCCGATGGACACCATGCTTCGACGGGACGAGCCCTCGCCCCCGTCTGCCCAGCCGGAGGAAACGGTCGAATTGCCTTTCGTACGGACGGACGAACCCACCGTAGATCATGAGCCGGACGAGCAAACCGACGACGCGGGTGAGGAGGAGCCGCCACGATAGGGCAATCGGGAAGAAAGCGCCAGGCCGTGGCCCCCGGATGCAGCGGTAATGCGGAGGACAAAGTGCGGACTGCCGGCAACGGTGCTCCTGGCTGCCGTGTGCTGCGATGGGCGCGCACGCCCTCCCGTAACGCGGCCGCCGCATCCTGCAACGACCGGACGGCCCCGAGTGGGCAAGGCAGCACCTCTCGACAACCGGGATTCCGGTCCGTACAGTATTCCGCACGGCTGGTTCGGTTCAACATCACACCAATGAGGAGAGCCTCATGTCCATCACGCTACCTGATCTGCCATACGCTCGGAATGCCCTGGAGCCGCACATCAGTGCTGAGACGCTGGAATTCCACCACGGCAAGCACCACAACGCTTATGTGACGAACCTCAACAAGCTGATCGCCGGCAAACCCGAAGAAAGCAAATCCCTGGAGGAAATCATCCTCAGCGCCGAGGGCTCCGTATTCAACAACGCCGCCCAGGTGTGGAACCACACGTTCTACTGGAACTGTCTCAAGCCCGGCGGCGGCGGCCAACCCGGCGGCCCACTGGCGGACGCGATCCAGCGGGATTTCGGATCGTTCCAGGCCTTTCGCGAGGCCCTGGCGGACGCGGCGGCCACGCAATTCGGCTCCGGCTGGGCATGGCTGGTGGCGCAGGGCGGCCGGCTCAAGGTCGTCAAAACGGCGAACGCCGATCTGCCCATGCGGCACGGCCAGACGGCCCTGCTGACGATCGACGTCTGGGAGCACGCGTACTACATTGACTTCCGCAACGCTCGTCCGAAATACGTGGAGACGGTGATCGACCACCTGCTGAACTGGGATTTCGCCGCCATGAACTTCCAGAAGGCTGGAGGATGATTCCGTCGCCGTCCCCCGGACGAGCGAATATGCCCACACACGCGCGACGAACGCTTCGTTTCCGGTCGGTTGTCCCGACGGAACGCGAGTGGCGGACTCTTTGTATGGTCTGCGAACGGTCCGGCCGGATTCCGAGTCAGCCGAGAACCTGCCCCGTCGCCCCGTCGGAGGCGTAACAGACATGCACCACGGGCGTGGGGGCCGGCCAGCCTGCCACTGCCTGCTCCATCCCTCTGACGAAGTCATTCACCCTGCTCGCCGACACCAGGTTCACGGTGCAGCCGCCCCAGCCCGCGCCACACAAGCGCCCGCCGATGTACCCCTGCTGCTGCATCGCCAGACCACACAGCCGATCCAGCGCATCGCAACTGTTTTCGAAGAAGCGCTGCGAGCTCTGGTGAGACTGCTCCATCAATCGGCCGAAACGATCAATATCGCCTGCGGTCAGCGCCGCCCTGGCCGCCAGCACGCGCGCGTGCTCCCCGATAACGTGGCGAGCCCGCGACAGAGGCGGTTCGGGAATTCCCGGGGCGGCCCGCTCCAGTTCATCCAGTGAGGCCTCGCACAGGCCGGCCAAAGAACGTCCAAGCTGCCGTTCCAGCGCGGCTTTGGCTTGCTCACACTCGCGGCGTCGCGTGTTGTACGGCGCGTTGTGGCCCAGTTGACGGGAGACCCGCGAATCCACCACGACAATGGCCGGTGCCGGCGAACCCAAAGACAGAGTCTCGTGCGCCCCCGACGCGCAATCCAGGTAGAGCACCCGGTCTGCACGTCCGTGAATGGTGGAAAACTGATCGAGCAGCCCGCACCGGACCTTCGCCCACTCGTTCTCGCCGCGCTGAAGCAGGCGGGCCAGGGCCAGCGGCTCGATGAAGGCCGGATACGCCTGAAGCACGGCCCGAGCCACCGATGCCTCCAGCGCCGCCGAGCTGCTCAGGCCGGCCCCGGCCGGAACGTCGCTGGCGATCACCAGATCCATCCCGCCTACCGTGACGTCGGCCTGTGCAAGCATCGCAAAGACGGCCTTGACGTAGCTGGTCCAATCCGGGCGATCGTCCGGACACAAATGGGCTATGGAAAACTCGCCGGCCGCCTCCAGGTTGCATGACCAGATGCGGACCAGGGGATCGGGCCGGGGCCGCCCCACCGCCACGACATAACGATCGATCGCGGCCGTCAGCACAGCGCCCCCATTGTAATCCGTATGATTCCCCAGGATTTCCACCCGACCCGGCGCAACGCCGGCGACCGCGGGCGATCCGTGGAACCTCGCGCGATACTCGGTCGTGGCGCGGTCGATCAGTTGGCTCGGGGTGTTCCGAATTCGTTTCCCTCGAAGGTGCTGCCCAGGTAGGTTTCCCGCACCAGCGGGTTGTTGATCAACTCTCGGGGAGTCCCGCTGGCAAGATGACGCCCCTGGTCGATGATGTAACTGCGGTCTGTGACCGTCAGTGTTTCCCGAACATTGTGATCTGTCAGCAGGATGGCGATGCCGCGGTTCTTGAGATTGGCGATCTCCCGCTGAAGTCCCTGAACCGCAATGGGATCCACACCGCTGAACGGCTCATCCAGGAAAATGAGTTTCGGATTGCTGATCAGGGCCCGAGCGATCTCCAGCTTGCGCCGCTCGCCCCCAGACAGGGTGCGGGCCTCCTGCTGGGCCTGGGTGATCAGCCCGAACTGCGCAATCAGGTCCGCCGCCGCCCGTCGCTGGTCTGCCCGCGTCAGATGACGCATCGTTTCCAGAATCGCCAGCAGATTCTGCTCGACGGTGAGCTTCTGAAACACGCTTGGCTCCTGAGACAGATATCCCATCCCCAACTGGGCCCGCTTGTACATGGGAAGACGGGTAACATCCCGCCCGTCAAAGACAATCTGCCCCTCCTCTGGATCGATCATGCCAACGGCCATTCGAAAGCTGGTGGTCTTGCCGGCCCCGTTCCGCCCGAGCAAACCGACGATTTCGCCACGATAGACGTCAAAACCCAACCGGTTTACGACGGCGCGGCCGTCGTATCTTTTGACCAAACCACGAGCTTGCAACAGAGCGCGCGATGCCATCAGCAACCCACTTCCAAATGAGCCTCCCACGAAGCGGTGGATGATCTGTTAACAACCGAGGGCATTTACCCTATTCAAGAAGCAGACTCAAAATCTACCCATTTATCCCACGTTTTCTACTTTTCGTGACGCAACAATGCCACAAACGTGGGTGATTTGATGTTTACCGCCAAAACCATAAGCACTTACGTGCCTTCGAACCGATCATTCCGAGCTCTCTGCGGCCACCCGCAGAGTGTTCGGAAACGCAACAGTCGCCCAGGTTTCCTCGCCGATATATGCCCGATAACTCGCGGTCCGCTTTGTGGATAACTTCATAATTGACCGACACATCGGGCTCTGCCTGCCTCGGCACTCCAGACCGTATCTCAGCGGATCCACCGCATTCGACCAACGTTCGGAATCCATCCGACCTGGCGCAGCGGGCCCGGCAGAAGGTCCGTGCGCAGCCCGCTTGGCCAGTATACGAAAAACGCCCGGCCGATCATCTGATCTTCCGGAACGGTGCCGAGTTGATACTCCTCTCCGCGACGCCGCAGGTGATACCCGACCACGTCCCACAGCCGCGAGTCCGCACTCTGCGGGCTGTTGTCGCCCAGTACGTAGTATTCACCAGACCGAAGCAGTATGGGAAACCCGGTTGTTCCCCAGCCGCCCAGCTTATAGCGATCAAAGGGGGCAGACAACAGGGGCGCGGACGTATAGAAAACGTCATGCTCCACGACGACGTGCGCGAAGTCCACGTCCAGATCCGCGGCTGTGATTGTCGGCGGCATCACCGGCGGCGGCGCCGGCTGCGTGCGTATTTCCCGCAGGGTGATCAGATAAGGTCGGTCCGGCCGCTCGGTCTGGCCCGTTCCCGGGGAATCGAACCACGTTTCAGAGAGAACCTCTCGCTGGTCGATGTGCAGCGTCAATCGATAGTCGACATTCTCGAATGCGATTTCGACAGGCCGATCGGGCTTCAAGGGGCGCGTTTGATCTTCCGCGATCAAGGTCGCGTCCTCAAATCGCGGGCTGCGACCGCCATGCAGGAAGACACGACCATCCGATCGCAGCGTCGCCCAGAACGACCGACCACGCCTCGAAAGGGCGAAACGGACGTATCCGGCGCCGTCATGCGGCGTCACGACGCATCGAATCCGCAGATCCGCCACGGCCGCCCCGTCGCGGTAGGCCTCCGGCGTCGTCGAGGCGTTGAATCGAGGGCCGGGAATGTTGTAGCCGGTGTAGTTGTCGATCAGGGGGCCATGCAACTCCAGCGATTCGGGCGGTTGTCCGACACCGCGGAATTGGAACCATCGTCCGAACAGTCTCCAGCGGTCTGATCGGCCGCCTTCGGGCTGCCACTGGTGCCCTCCGCGTCGGGTGTCGCACACGCGCGGCGGATAGTCGGCGTCATACACGACATTCCAGAGGGCCTCCTGGGCGACGGATGTTTTCGGTACCGGCTGCAGCAATCCGGCGAGCTCGTCCAGCAGGCGCGGGCGCAGCTCACGCAGTTCGCCATCGAGCTGGTCCGCTTCAGCCAGCAGGTCGCCCGCCTCCGTCTGGAAGCCCCGCATGGCGGCCGGCGAGGAGAACCCTCCAGCGCGGCGCAGGTTCGTCTGCAACTCCAGCCAGCGCTGGCAACAGTGCTTGAACCGCCGGTCTTTCGCGAAAATATCCCGGGCCTCGTCCGACAAGCGGTCCGCCGGCGCCGTGAAAACGTCCCCGTCCAGGATCTCCAGGACCTCGCCGGGCAGCCCGATCAGCCGTTTGATGAAGTTGTCCTCTCCGTCGCGCGGGTTTTTGAAGACCACGACCTGCCAGGGTCGGGGTCCCAGCGGCCCGCCGACGTCAAACAGCCATTTCAGAACGAGAATGCGGTCTCCCGACTCCATGGACACGACGCTGCCGGCATCAAAGAACCGGGAGGTGATGTTTGGGTATCCGCAGTTCGGACAGTCGGACGTGGAGGTGGGCCCGATCGTTCCCCTTTCCTCCGACAGGCCGTAGGCGTACTCCCAGCCGCAGTTGGCACACGTCACGGTGCCGTGTTTTCCGTAAAGTGTGGGAGCCATGGACCCCGTAGGGATGACGAATGCCTCTACGACGAAGGCACGGAACACGAAGGCCAGGATGAGAGCGACGATGATGGATTCCACCGTCTCCCGAGGGCTTTCGCGGGTGGTAGACGGTTTGAGCGCGGACGGTTCGCCGGGTTTGGATGGGAATGCGGCCGCTCTTGCCATCAGCGCTCTCACAACCAGCCATGCTGCAAAGACGCAGCCAGCAGGGCGTTACGGTACCGGCAATGCGGCCGGACCGTCAAGGGGATAGTCCTACCGAGCCCGCTCTGCAGCCAATCCGGCACGTCGGCGCATGTCTGTTTTTGTGTGGCCTGCGGCAGCCCGTCGGGCGCAAGCCTCGCCAGAAGAGGCGGCAGGCGGCAACCGGCAACAATGCTCGTGCCGGCCGGCCCGGCGTTGGCGGGGAGGGCCGATAATGCGGTCGGATCCGGCCGGTTCGGGGTACGGGTTACGAAGCTAAACCGCAGGATGGGATCGACCGATGCAACTCTGACGCAGCAGGTCGCTCGGAGACCTGGTGGTTTGTTCGAAGCGCAATACTCCATCCGGGAGAAGCAATGGACGTCCAATACATCAACCCGTTCGTCCTGGCTATCAAACGGGTCTTCGAGACGATGGTTCACACGAAGGTCCGGGTGGGCAAGCCGTTTGTGAAACACGATCCCAGCGCGTCTGCCGACGTGTCCGGCGTCATCGGGTTCTCCGGGGACGCGGCCGGTTGCGTGGTGCTCAGTTTTCCCAGTGCGGTGGCCGTCCAGACCGCGTCAAAGTTCGCGGGGATGCCGATCGACGAATCGCACCCGGACTTCGCAGACGCCGTCGGCGAACTGGCGAACATGGTGGCAGGCAACGCGAAGAAAGAGTTTCACGGGATGAACGTAAGCATCTCGCTGCCCAGCGTGATCATCGGAAAAGAGCATATGGTCTCCACCTCGCGTGCGGTGCCGCGGATCGTGATTCCGTGCGAGACGGATCTGGGACCGGTGTACGTGGAAGTGGGCATGTCGGTGGAGAAACCGGCGGCCGCAGCGCCCGCGGCGGCAGGAGCCTCAGCATGAAGATTCTACTGGTGGACGATTCGCGAACCATTCGCAACATCCAGAAGAACGTGCTCGCGGAAATCGGGTATTCCGATATCGTGGAGGCCGGCGACGGTATCGAGGCTCTTTCGCGGATCGCGGCGGAGAAGCCCGACCTGATGCTCATCGACTGGAATATGCCCAACATGGACGGCATCACCCTGGTGCGCAAAGTCCGCGAATCCGACAAGATCACGCCCATCATCATGTGTACCACCGAGGCGGAGAAGTCCCGCGTGGTCGAGGCGATCAAGGCGGGCGTGAACAACTACGTGGTAAAGCCGTTCACGGGTGAGACCTTGTCCGAGAAGATCAACCAGACGCTCTCGAAGGTCGCCGCCAAGGCTTGATGGACGGCCTCGCCCCGAAGGGCCGGCCGACATGACCCCGACGCAGGTCCAAACCCCCTTCCTTGCCCAGGTCTCGGCGGATCACCTCCAGGCCAGTATCACGCTGCGCAAAGGGGCGGACCCCTCCGCCGTCAGACCCGGTGACGTGGTGGCCGCCCTCGAAGCGGCGAAGGTCGCCGTGGATGACAAGGTCGCCGCCCGCATCCAGGAATACGTCCGGAAAATCGTGGCCGGCCGGGACGCCTACGAAACCGTGGTTCTGGCCGAAGGATACCCGCCGACCGAGGGTCAGGACGGCGCGTTTGAATGGGCCGAGGGGCTCTGCCCGGACCAGGCCGAGGATTCGCTCGAGGAAGAGGGACACCACTCCTATTACAACGTCTCCAGCTTCGTGGTGGTCCACGCCGGCGACGTGATCGGCACCATCTCTCCGCCCGTGCCGGGCAAGCCGGGCCTGGACGTGCATCACAACGCGCTGAATCCCAAGAAGGCCCCGCGCGCGGTCGTCCTCAAGGAAAACGTGGAACTGAGCCGGGACCAGCGCACCGTGCTGGCCCGCGTGGCCGGGCAGGTGGTCTTCCAGGACATGGAATTGCGGGTCGTCGACGTGCTGGACGTACCGGGCAACGTCGACTTCTCCGTGGGGAACATCGATTCGCCCAGCGCCGTGAACGTACGCGGGAACATCCAGGACCTGTTCAAGGTGCGTACGAAGAAGACCCTGACGGTCGGCGGGGCCATCGAGGCGGCGGAAGTGGAGGCCGAAGGGAACGTGGAAGTGCGCGGCGGCATTCTGAACCGCGCCAAGGGCTATGTCCGTTCCAAAGCGCAGGTCAAGGCCAAGTTCTGCTCCGAGGCGGCCATCCAGGCCCAGGGCGACATCATCATCGGCAAGGAGGCGGTCAACAGCAAGCTGAATTCCGAGGCCCAGATCCTCATCACGAATGGATCGCTGATCGGGGGCACGGCGTATGCCCGCGCCGGGCTGACCGCCAAGGTTCTGGGCAGCGACGCCGGCGTGCCCACGGACATCGGGGTGGGCGTGCCGGAGGAAACGCTCCGCGAGTTTGAGGCGGCAAACGAAGAGAACGTGCGCCGCCGCCAGGGAGTGACCAAGATCCGGGATCTCGTCGGACCGCTGCTCGCGCAACCGAAACTCCTCACCCAGGTGCAGAAGGAACGGGCCACGGAGATCATGTTCCAGGTCGACCAGATCGAGGATGCCATCCGGAAGACGGACGACCTGCTGCGCCAGGGCCAGGCTCAGTTCTCCACCGCGGCATCAGCGGACGAGGCTGCGCCGGACGAGACCGGTCCGCACGTAACCGTCACCTCCCGGATCTGTCAGGGCGTCAGCATCCGCATCGACGATCGGGTTACCTCGTTTGTCAAGGAAATGAAAGGCCCCATCCGTATCTGCAAACGCAAGATCAAGAACCATACCGTGATCGCCGCCGTCAATACGCTCTCCGGCAGCGTGACCGAGCTGAACAGCCGCCGCGTCGAGCTGAACGACGAAGCCGGCTGACTTCCGGCCCGGCCGGACAACGCACATCTATTCGTCCGAGGATTGCCATCCCTGCCGTCCAACAAGCCGCACGAACCGGCATGCCAGCAGGAGCGTCTCGATCGTCCGTCCGGCGCGCTTCTCCACGCGCACCAGCATCTGCGCGTCGCGGTGCCCCACAGGCGCCACCAGAAGCCCCCCCTCGCGCAGTTGCTCGATCAGTGCCGGCGGGATATCCGGCGCGCCCGCCGTCACCATGATCCGATCGTACGGCGCGTGCCGGGGCCACCCCAATGACCCGTCGGCGCAGCAGAGGGCGATGCGGACCAGCCCCATCGCCTCCAGCCGCTGCCGAGCCGATGCGTGCAGGCCCGCGATGCGTTCCACGGAAAACACATCCGCGCCCAGACGCGCCAGAATGGCCGCCTGGTAACCCGTGCCTGTGCCCACCTCCAGCACACGAAGCCCCGGCCGCACCTCCAGCTTCTCGGTCATGTAGGCCACGATGTACGGCTGGCTGATGGTCTGCTCCTCACCCACGGGCAGGGCCCGGTCCTCGTAGGCCGCGTCCCGCATCGAGTCCGGCACGAACAGCTCACGCGGAAGCTCGCCCATCACCCGCAGCACGTTCGGATCGCGGATGCCACGGCGGACGAGCTGGTCTTGAACCATGGCCTGCCGGCGCTGGGCGGAATCGGCTTCGCGGCTGTTGTTGAACATTCGGGAGCACTCGCGCTGGGTCGGCCGTGGCGAAGCTCGTCCATCGGCCGGGTCGTTGACAGGCCCGCACGGCCTGTCGTAGAGTTGGATCGTTCGCCCGGCCGCCGGCAACAAAAGGGATCGCGCCCGCCATGCCGCTGATCACGCTTCTAACCGATTTCGGCACCCGTGACCACTACGTCGGCGTCCTCAAAGGGGTGATCTGCCAGCTTGCGCCGAAGGCCACCGTCGTCGACATCTCGCACGATGTGGCCCCGCAGAACGTCGTCCAGGCCGCGTTTATCCTGCGTCAGATCTGGTCCTGGTACCCTCGGGGCACGATCCACCTGGCCGTCGTGGATCCCGCCGTGGGATCGACCCGGGTGATCCTGGCGGGCCAGTACGCCGGGCAGTGCGTGGTGGCACCGGACAACGGCCTGTTGACCTTCGTCCACCGTGAGTTCCCCCTGGAGGCCCTTCACGTCGTTCAGAATCCGCGGCTCTTTCTGGCAGGCATCTCGCCTACGTTTCACGCCCGGGACATAATGGCCCCCGTGGCGGCCAGGCTGGCCGGCGGTCTGCGGATCGACGAGGTCGGGCCGCCGACAGAGCGCCTGGAGGTTCTGCAACTGGCGCGACCCGCCTTCCTGGCCGAGCACACGCTGCGGGGCGCCATCCTGTGCTCAGATCGCTTCGGGAACCTGATCACGAATATCAGCACGGAGGATCTGGCCCCCACGTTGCGGCGGCGTCCGGCGGCAGAAGTCTTTCTGGATGATGTCCGTCTGGGACCCATTCGGTCCCACTACGCCGAAGTGTCTCCCGGAGCGCCGCTGGCCCTGATGGGCAGTTCGAACCTGCTGGAAATCGCCGTGAACCAGGGCAGCGCCGCGGATCGATTCCAGCCGAAACCCACCGCCTGTGTGGAGGTTCGCTGAAGGCTGTCTGTCCAAACCCGGAGGTGGAGCCCGGGGTTCGCCGGCAATCAACCCGGATGGCTTCTGGCTTCCATCACACCCCGACGCAGAGGCCGCCCGAGAGTCACGAAGCAGGCCAGCCCGCAAGATCCTATGCCGGTCCCGGGGAGAGTTCGCCACATTCGGATATAGTAGCCGGTTGCCAGCGGGCCGAATTCTTCGGACGCGTGGATCCTTATCAGCGTTCAGGAAGAGAGAATGAGCGGTTGCATGCACGAATCAGTGGGAAAACATTCGGACCTCATTTACGACGTGGGCATGCACAAGGGGGAAGACACTGATTTCTATCTGAAGAAGGGATTCCGAGTGATCGGATTTGAGGCGGATCCCGACTTGGCCGAGCACTGCAGGCGTCGGTTCGCGGAAGAGATCCGGGGGGGGAGACTGACAGTCGTGGAAGGGGCCATCGTGGAAGCGCGGCTCGGATCCACCGGGCGGCGGTCCGTCCGGTTTTACCGAAACCGGCAGGTAAGCGTGTGGGGAACGGCCGTCCACGAATGGGCCCTACGGAATGAGAGGTTCGGGACATCCAGTGAGATGATCGAGGTCCGGACGGTCGACTTCGGGCTCTGCCTGAGGCAGTACGGCATCCCGCATTATCTGAAGGTCGACATAGAAGGACTCGACATCGTGTGTCTCCGGGCCCTGCAGCATGTCGACCCCAAGCCGGACTTCGTTTCCATCGAGTCCGAAAAAGTCAGTTTCGCCAGACTGCGTGCGGAGTTCCGCTTGCTGCGGCGGCTGGGTTACGATGGATTCAAGGCGGTTCAACAGCAGAGTGTGCCTTCGCACGTCGAGCCGATTTCCACGAGGGAAGGCTCCTATGTGGGCCCGGGGCATCGCTTCGAGGCGGGGTCCTCCGGACTCTTCGGTCTGGACCTGCCGGGAGAATGGAAGAGCTACAGTCGGATCCTGGATCAGTACCGGTTCATCTTCCTGTTGTATCGGGCATTCGGCGATGACAGCGTTTTGAGGCGGTACTTCTGGGGTCGGCAAGCCCTGAGAGCGATCCTCCGGCGTTTCGGCAGGCCGCTCCCGGGTTGGTTCGACACACACGCCATGCACTCGTCGGTCGTTTCTCCGCGCGGCCGCTGAAACGGAAGCGGCGTTCCCCCGGCGTGGCTCGCGTTCACGGTAAGAATCCCCGTGCTCTGACGAAGGTCACCTCGCGCGGAGGCCGGCCCGGCACACCCTAATCGACATAGGTGAGCCCTCGCGGGGTGTCCCTGCCACACCACCGTGCGTACGGGTCCGTACACGGCGGTTCGATCGGGTTGTGCCATCAACGAACCGAGGGCAGAGGCGGTCCGAGAGTCACGAAGCAGGCGTTCGGAAGGGCGAAGGATGGGGCCGGGCTCCGGCTGATCCGCCAGGGGCCGTGGGGCTTCCGGCGGTTTGAGCCGCCAGATTCTTGCCCACGCCGAGGCGGCGCAGTTCCGCGAATCGTCGCTTGCCCTTCACCTCCATCCGGTTGGACGGGAGGCTTGCACACCCCCGAGTTGCCAAACATGCTCGGCGCACAAAAGGGGGCCGCCCGAAGGCGACCCCGTGCGTTTCCGATTCAGGCGTGTTTTCTAGTACCGGTCGCGGTCCCGGCGGCCGCCACCACCGTACCCGCCCCGTCCACCGCCGCCACCGGGGCGCGGAGCGCGAGGCTTCGCTTCGTTCACTGTCAGTGCCCGACCACCGTGTATCTGGCCATTCAGAGCCTCGATGGCCGCCTGGGCGTCCGACTCGGACTCCATCTCGACGAATCCAAAGCCCTTGCTTCGGCCGGTTGCCCGGTCCATGATCACTTCGGCGCTGACCACTGTGCCATGCGCCGCCACCAACTGTTCCAGGTCGGAGCTGCTGGTGTCATAGGAAAGATTCCCCACGTACAACTTCTTGCCCATCGTTTTCTCCTAATCGATGGTAGTTCCGACCCGCGTTTTCTCTTTCAGGGTCGCATGTGAAAGTGGCCGACGCTTCGGCCCGAAGGACGGGAAGCCGATCAGAGCAGTGCGACGGAGAAGTGAACAATCCACCTTGCAAACCTGCTGACTCGACGATCCAATCACAGGCACTATAAGCGGACCGCCCCGATACGGCAAGCCCCACCCAACGCCCTTCCTCCCAACTTCTTGTTTACCACGGCTTTAAGCAAAACGCCGCGAGGAGCTCGCCAACCGCTTATTCGCACCAATCGAGACGGCCCGACCCGGCGTTCTGACCCGCAGAACCTTGCCGCCCTTATGTACATAACCCCGGTGATCGGGGATCTGGGCGGGCGAGAGCATCTATCCGGTGCCGATAGTGATGCGCCTTGCCCGTATGGTTGGGAAAAAAAGGAATCCGGAGTCTTCTGGCGGAGGCTCCGGATTCCGTGGGGATTCCCCTATTGGTGGGATGCCGGGCACCATCGGTACCCGGACCTCACTCGTCTGGAACTATGGGACAGGCCCGATCAAGCCGTTCTCGAAGAACAGGTAATCAATCCGGTCCACATCCTCGTCGTCGTCGGAGTCGAACACCAGGCAGGGCCAACCCAGCGTGGTGGGTCCGCTGCCCGTGTAGCACTCCTGGAAAAGGGCGAAGTCGGCCAGGTCGGCATCATCGTCACCATCGGCGTCCGCCCCGTCAAAGAAGTTGACGACCACGGCCTCGCAGGCGTCCATGTAGGCAACGCCCTGGGTGGCCGTTCCCGTCGCGATGATATTCGTGAATTTGACCTTTGCCGCGGTGCCGGCCGGCATGGTGTAATCGATGTAGAGTTCGTGCCAGACGTCCGTTGCGGCACCGGCGAAGATGGTGTTCGGCGGGCCGCCGATGTCCACTTGTCCGGGGACGTTGCCCGCGGCCCATTCCACTTTCACGCCGGCCCTGCCGGTGCCTGCCAGGCGCTCACCCACCGGGCCCCCGGTGAACAGGTATGCGTTGATATCGAGCGTCTCCCCAGGCAGCACGTCGATCTCCTGGTAAATTCCGGCCACGGCCTGGCCGGTCGCTTTCATGGTGCAGTTGCCGTCATGCGGGGTGAAGCCGGGTTCAAGACAGCTTTTCTGTGCCGAAGATGTGCCTGGCGTGTTGAACTCCGTCCAGTCCTCGATGCCATTGAAGCCTCCGTCGCCGAACTCAAAGCTGGGGTTCAGGAGCATATTCGCGCCGCCGTTACGTCTGGCCGAGGCGCTGTCGAATCGAACGGTGCCGCTGGTCTGGGAGTCTCCGACGAAAATCATCACGATCCGGGCTTTCGTCATAGCCGGCGGCACACTCGTGCTGATGCTCACCGGCACCCAGGCGTTCGTAGTCGCGTTTTCGTCGAACGCCAGGTTCTCCTCCGGCGGCTGCGGGGCGGCGGATGATTCGAACTCGAGCTTAATCCCCACCATCGCATTGCCGTTCAGCGGGTTGGACGAGGGAATCATCGCACGGGCCTTCAGGATGATGCGGTCGCCAGCGGCCAGGTCGCCCATTCGCTGCACGAGGCCGGAGTAGGCCTTGGAGATTCCCAGCTTGACGCTGCTGTTCCCGTGAAACGCGGCCTCGTCTGACTTCTGCTGGTCTTCGAAACCGATCCACGCTTCGATGCCTTGCGGGTTCGGATCATCGCTGACGCCCGCCGTCTCCATGTCCCCATTGAGCAGACTGCCCGTGGCGCCGGTCAGGCTCACGTCGTCCCAGTACACCGATCCGGAACAGGTGCCCGGCACGAACTTGAGGAGGCAGGTCAGCCGGACCTTCGCCGTGCCCGACGGAGCCGTCAACGGCCCCACGGTGGCCTGCGTCCAGGTGTCGGCGGCGGACGCGCTGTCCATGATCAGGATTTCGCTCGAGTTGATCACGTTGCCGAACAGCCCGAGAAACTCCAGGCGAATGCCCGCCTGCCCGGTACCGCCCAGCTTGTCGTTTGCGCGTGTATACAGCCACGCGCCGGCCGAGATGCTCTGCCCCGCCGCCGCCTGCACCTCCTGGTATGCGCCCGCCGCGGTGTTGCCGGAATCGCCGAAAGCTTTCAGCGCGGCCTCGCCGCCCACAGTGCGGTTGGCCTCTCTCGACCGCTCCACGTTCTCGCCGAACTCCGTCCAGTTCGCGGCAATGAACGAGTTCGGACCGCCTTGTCCCGGCCCGGCCTCCAGGCTTCCGTTCCGAAGGATGTTCTGGCGAGCCGGCGCCGTGCCGCAGAGCACCAGGCTGACCGCCGCCGCAAGCACAAACCATCGCGCCTGAGTCATCTTCCGCACCTCCATCGAAGTCTGATGTGTTTTCCGCTCTGCGGTCGGCTACCCATTGCTCCCGGCTGAATCGGGCGGTCCTACCGCGTCTTTTGCGACTACTGATCCCCGTTCACCGGGTTGTTCCCTCGTCCCAGTCCCCACGACCAGAATGGCCGATTGCCGAACCTGTCCTTATCCAGGGCATTCGCCCAGCGTCGGATGCCGCTGTTGTGACCCTCGCGGTCGTGATGGTTGTCGAGCTTGTAGAAGTCCACATGCGCGTCCACGAACATCAGATGACTGCCCGTTCCGCCACGGTGGCGCGGGTTCCAATGAACCGCGTCGCTCATCATGACCGCGATGCTGGGATACGTGATTTTGTTGACCTGATTGCCGTTGATCGCCGGAATGGCGAAAGGCCCCACCGTAGCCCCGTAACTCCAGTCGTTGAACCAGTACTCAGCGTAGAGCTCTTTGACGTACGGTTCTCCCGTGAGCGGGATCCGTGGAAACAGCTTGGCCTGCATCTGGGGCCAGAGTTCATCCGACCGCCGCACACAGTACGCCGCAATGCCCATGTCGCTCTGCTTGCCGGGGAATGTTTCGGATTCGTTTGTCACGGGGTACCCGAGTACCGAGCGAGGTCCACGACCGATTCGATTCTGAACCACCGGACCTCCCACGGCCTGAGGGCAGAGGAAGACCTTCGTTGTCTTTGTATATGGTACAAGGTGGAAGAGCAGGTGGTATTGTGAGTACGGTGCCCGCGTGAACCGCAACCGCGGATCGGGGTTCCCGCTCCCGTTGTCTCGCCCCTTCATCCACGGCAGGTAATCGCCAAAATCCTGGGCATAATACCCGGTGGCGAGCCCCTGCTGATGCATGTTGGAGCGGCACATCGTGTCCTTCGCCTGGTCTCGCGCTTTCTTCAGCGAGGGCAGCAGAATCGCAACGAGCAGGGCGATAATCGACACCACCACCAACAATTCGATCAGCGTGAACGCCCGATTTCCCCTGCCGTCCATCCGCGCCGTCCTCGCCATGGGAAACCTTCCTTTCTGTCTCCCGCTCGGGGTTCCGCGACACCGGCGAGGTCGTTACCCGGCCAACGCCGGTGTCGCGTTCCGCCACCGGGTCTCCGTGGGACTCCGTCCTTGTGGGACCGGTCGCCCATTGGGAGACCCGCTTTCCAGTCGGTCTCTAGCGCCGGCGCAGCACCGCCAGCCCGCCCAGGGCCAGCAGGGCCAACGCCGCCGGCTCCGGCACAAACACGATGTTGCCGAACTCAATCTGGCCCCACATGTCCGGGTTCTCGTGCTGCCCCTGAATCTGCACGTACCCGCCGAGCCGGGCGTCGTTCAGAATGCCCCACAGCCCGTAGGGCGGATCCTCGGCGGGATTGCCCATGTCGAACCCCAACGGCCCGGACGTGTAGGTGATTCCATCCTGAATCAGGACGTACTCGATGGTGGCCGGATCCAATTCCGTCAGGCTGTTGGGGGTATAAATGATCCCCTGCCGGACGGTCTCGCCCTTGGTGTACGTCAGCCCCTGGTCAGCCGTGAAGCTGTAGAACGGCAGCCGACCGCCGAAGGACGCGATCTCGCCGGTTCCGGCATGCACCATGAACACCCCGCCCACGTCTTTGGACCACCAGGGCGCGAGTTCCAATCCGCCTTCGGCGGGGGCCGACCCCGTGATCGTCACATCCGCAAAGAGAGAAAATTCGTGGTCATTCATGAACACCGCTGCCGACACCCCGCCGTTGTCCGAGAGGCGGAAATTATGTCGGTTTGCCCAACCGGCTCCGTCCAGCTTCTCATCCTTGATCAGGATGGACGCCGGGTAGCTGTTGACTGTCGTCACAATGGAATCCGGATGGTCGTTGAAGATGCGCGTCTTGATAATCGCGCTGTCCACTGCCGGCGCCGCCGCGTTGGCCGAGACCACAGCCAACCCCGCGACCGCCAGCACCGCCACAATCATTGCTCTTCTTGCAATTCGCTCCATGAGAGTCCTCCTCCATCAAGAGATGAGCCTCGTAAGTCCTTCGTTTTCCTCAGGGGTTGCTCGGTCCGCGACGAGACACACGCCCGAGCTCCCCATCCTGCCTCGAGAGAGATTCAGACGGGTTTCCTCCGATGCGTGGCACTGTACCAAATCCAGAAGGCTATTGCAAGCGCTTTCATTTCCTGGTACGCTTAAATTCTATGACGTGCTGGGCGGCGGCGTCCAGAATCCGGCCCCAACATGGGGTGGAGGCCGCATAATAGCCTGTGATAGCGAAGGTTACTGATGCGTTTACCGCCTGGTTCTGGTAACGGTACGATCCAGAATCATGCGCCTCCGGGCACTTTCGCCGCCCGCAAACCAGCGTAATCGGGTACAATGGTGAGTCGGAGATCCGACCATTTCTCTCGGTTGGCGGAGTGCAGAAGGCTATGAAAGCGTTTCCGACGAACTTCTTCTGGGGGGCGGCAACGGCGGCGTACCAGATCGAGGGTGCCGCGCGCGAAGACGGGCGCGGGCCCAGCATCTGGGACGTGTTCTGCCACACCCCCGGCAAGACAGTCGGCGGAGAAACCGGGGACATCGCCTGCGACCACTACCATCGCTGGCCCGAGGACGTGGAGCTTATGCGCCGCCTGCGGCTCAACGCATACCGGTTCAGCATAAGCTGGCCCCGCGTCATGCCTCACGGCCGCGGAACCGTCAATGAGAAGGGCCTGGACTTCTACGACCGGCTCGTGGACCGACTCACGGAGGCCGGCATCGAACCGTTCGTGACGCTGTATCACTGGGACCTGCCCGCCGCCCTGCAGATGGAGTTGGGCGGGTGGCGCCATGACGATCTGCCGCGGATCTTCGCCGACTATGCGGCGTGCCTGTATGACCGGCTCGGAGACCGCGTGCGCTTCTGGCTGACCCTCAACGAACCATGGGTGGTGGTGGACGCAGGCTACTTCTCCGGATGCCATGCGCCGGGGATTCGCAACCGGGCCTGGGGCTACCGGGCGGGACACAACCTGCTGCGCGCACACGCGTATGCCGTGGCCGCGTACCGCGCGGCCGGACGTGCCGATGGGGCAATCAGCTTCGCCCTGAATACCGAGTACAGCCAGCCCGCAACGGATACGGAGGAGGACCGCGCGGCCGCGGAACGCGCGATGCTCGCCTTCGGCGGCTGGTTCGCCGATCCGTGTTTCTACGGCGACTATCCGGCGGTCCTGCGCGAGCGGCTGGGCGACCTGCTGCCCGCCTTTTCCGACGAAGACGCGGACCTGCTCCGGGGCTCTGTGGACTTCATCGCCCTGAACTACTACATGAGCAACGTCGTCTGCCATTCGGCGAATGACGGAGCCCTTCAGTACCGGAGGCAGGCCCAGCTTCATCGATCGCACACGGACATGGGCTGGCCCATCACGCCGGACGGGTTCGGCCGGCTGCTGCACTGGCTGGCGCAGCGCTATCCGGGTCTGCCCTTCTACATCACCGAAAACGGCGCCTGCTACAACGATCAGCCGGGCCCCGACGGCCACGTCCACGACGCGAACCGCATCGCCTACCTCCGCGATCACATCAGAGTGTTGCGCGACGCCCTGGGCGAAGGGCTGGACATTCGAGGGTACTTCTGCTGGTCGCTTCTGGACAATTTCGAGTGGGCGGCCGGCTATGAGAAACGGTTCGGGCTGATCCGCTGCGATTACGAGACCCAGCAGCGGATCATCAAGGCCAGCGGCCTGTGGTATGCGAATCTCATCAAAACCAACGGGATGGGAATGGAAAATGTCACGTAATCATCGAAAACGAGTCAACGGTTGCGGCACGTGCCTGGGAGCGGTCGTTCTCTCGCTCGTTCTGATCCACACGGCAGCCGCGGATACCGACACGCCGCTGGCCAGCTATGAACCGTCGGAAACGGCCCTGAGCGTCAGTGCGGGCGACCCCGGACTGGTGGTCACCCGCGTGAAGGGGGGCGTGGCCGGAGTCCCGCCGGCCACGGACGGCGAGTACGTGTTGAGACTCACCTTCACCGGTGAAGACGGCAAGGTGGAGTACCGTCACTTCTGGTCCGGCGCCACCTATGACCTGGACGGGCAGGAAGAGTTGCTGGCCGACGTCTACATTGCCACTCCGTCCGCCCTCCCTTCCATCGTCGGCATCTGGAGCCCCAACTGGCACCCGCCGGACGCCTGGCAAAGCGCCACCGGGCTGCCGGTCAGCACCGGCGTCTGGACGACCGTATCCTTCAACGTTTCGACGCGCACGCAGACGGGTCTGGATCAGATCTGGGCCTTCGTGTTTGAAGGCATGCCCGGCGCCGATGGCACCATCTACGTGGACAATCTCCGCTTCCGCGGCCCCACGACGGTGACCACGCCCACGAATCTCGGGGTCGTGGCGTTCGAAGAACACAACCTGCTGGCCTGGAACCCATCGACCGACAACGGCGCACAAGGCTACCACGTGTATCGCTCCGCCTCGCCCGGCGGGCCGTTTGCGCGGCTGACCGCCACGCCCCACCCGAACGCGACGTACATCGACCCCGTCGGGCCCGGCACCGGAAGAAGCTACTACTACGCGACGACCGTGATCAACGGGCAGGAGACGGCGCCGTCCGCCGTGGCGTCCGCCGAGTACAACGGCCTGACGGATGACGAGTTGCTCGACGCGCTCCAGCAGGCCACCTTCAGCTACTTCTGGGATTTCGCCCACCCGGTAAGCGGATTGAGCCGGGAGGGGCTTTTCCACGGCTACGACGCATGCGCAACCGGCGGCACGGGTATGGGCCTCATGTGCATCGTCGTCGGCGCGAACCGTGGTTTCGTGACCCGGGCCGCCGCGGCCGACCGCGTACTGCAGATGGTGACCTTCCTCGGCGAGACGGCCGTCCGCTACCACGGCGCCTGGTCGCACTGGATCAACGGCACCACGGGGGCCACCATTCCGTTCGGTATCGCGGAGGACAACGGGGCGGACCTCGTCGAGACCTCCTACCTCGCTCAGGGCCTGCTCACCGTGCGGCAATACTTCGATGGTGCCGACCCCGTGGAGACTGAGATCCGCACGCGCGCCACCGACCTGTGGGAGGGTATCGAATGGGACTGGTACCGTCGGTATCCGTCCAGCCCGGTGCTGTACTGGCACTGGTCGCCCGAGTACGGCTGGGAGATGAACCTGCCCATCCGGGGATACAGCGAGACGATGATCGCGTACCTCCTGGCCATCGCCTCCCCCACGCACCCCATACCCGCCGCCTGTTACTACAACGGCTGGGCCGGCCTGGGGACTTACGGGAATCCGAACACGTATTACGGCTACCGGCAGTGGGTCGGTCCGCCGCTGGGCGGTCCGCTGTTCTTCACCCACTACTCCTTCCTGGGCTTTGACCCGCGCTACAAGAGTGATGCGTACTGCAACTACTTCGACAACGCCCGCAACACCTCGCTGATCCACCGGGCGTACGCCCAGCACAATCCGCAGGGCCACGTCGGCTACAACGCCCTGGCCTGGGGGCTGACCGCCAGCTCGAATCCGTGGGGCTACGCCGCGCATTCGCCGACCAACGACAACGGTACCATCGCCCCCACGTCCGCCATGAGCGCCATGCCGTTCACGCCGGACGAGTCCCTGGCCACGCTGCGGTACTTTTTCGACACGTATACCAGCGGGCTTGTGGGCCCCTACGGCTTCCGCGACGCGTTTCACCCCGGGATGCACTGGTTCTCAAACACGTACCTGGCCATCGACCAGGGGCCGATCGTGGTCATGATCGAGAATTACCGCACCGGGCTGTGCTGGAAGCTGTTCATGCGGAACCCGGAGATCAAGCCCATGCTTCGCGCGATCGGCTGGACGCTCGAAGGCGATCTGAACGACGACGGGTTCGTGGATGACGGCGATCACGGCCTGTTCGCCGCCTGCTTCAGCGGACCGGGAAACAGCGCGGTCCCCGCCGGCTGCACGGCCGCTCGCTTTGCCGAATGCGATCTGGACGGCGATAACGACGTGGACCTGGCCGACTGGGGCATCTTCGCCCGGCTCGTGGACGGGTTGTAGAAGGCCGTGGGTTGCCGGGGCCGCCGTGCGGGCCGCGACCGTTCGCCGGCTCGGAGACGCTCCCGGCTCGGCCCGCACGAAGCACGCGGCACCGATCCGTGAGGCCGGCGGTGGAAAAGCCGATGGTCTGACTTCCGTGACTTTTCGTGGCACTCTCATCTTTCTTCTGCTCGTTCTGCCGGCGCTGGCGTTACTGGCGTTCGGACCGCGGCAGGCGCAGCACGTTCCGCCCGACCGGGCCGTCATCCGCTACTGGGAGAAATGGACGGGCGTCGAAGGCGCCGTCATGAGGCGAATCGTCGACGAATACAACCGGACACAGGGCGTTTCGGACGGCATCTGGGTGGAGTACCTGGCGGTCAGCAACGTCGATCAACGCACGCTGGTGGCCATCGCGGGCGGCGACCCACCCGACCTGGCGGGCCTTTACGATCATATTATCGCCCAGTTCGCCGATCGGGACGCGCTGATGCCGCTGGATGATCTCGTGCGCGAGTCCGGCATCGACGCCGGCGCGTTCAAACCCGCCTGGTGGAACATCGGGGTCTACAACGACCGGCTCTTCGCCCTGCCGAGCACGCCGTACGTCATCGCCTTGTATTACAACAAACGCCTCTTCCGCGAAGCGGGGCTCGATCCCGAGCGTCCGCCGCAGACCATCGCCGAACTCGACGAGTATTCCCGCCGGCTCACCCGGTACAAGGAGGGACGGATCGTCCAGGCCGGGTTCATCCCCGCGCCCAAGCTGCTGGGCTGGTGGCACTGGGTGTGGCCGTATTTCTTCGGCGGCAATCTGTGGGACGGGCACCACTTCACGCTGGACACGCCGGCCGGCCGGGCCGCGCACCACTGGATGTACGACCAGCGAATGGAAATGGGCCTCAAGCAGTCGATTGCCTTCGAGGCCAACGTCGGGGCGGTGGAAGGGCCGCTGAACCCGTTTCTGGCCGAAGGACTGGCCATGGTCTACCAGGGCCCGTGGGTAGCCAACTGGGTCAGGCAGTATAAGCCGTCGCTGGAATACGGCGTCGCCCGTTTCCCGGCCGATCGGGAGGATCGGCAGCCGGTGTTCGTCAGCTCGGACGTGTTTGTGATCCCGCGCGGTTCGCCACACCCTCGCGAGGCGATGCGGTTTCTGCGCTATGTGCTGCGGCAGGATGTGCTGGAGCGGCTCTGTCGGGAACACTGGAAGCTTTCCCCCTTCCGGACGCCCAGCGACGACTTTTTCGAGAACCACCCGATCCGCGAACACATCCGCACGCTGGACGCGCTGGCGGACTCCGACGAGGTGTTCGGCTATCCGCGCATGCCCACCTGGGCCGAAGCGTCCGTGGAAATGCTTTTCCTGGTCGAGAGCATTCTGCAGGGCCATCGCCCGCCGGACGAAGCCCTGCGCCAGACCCAGGCCAAAATCGACGTGATCGTGAACGAATATCAGCGGATGGCCGCCCTGCGGCAGGCGGCCGAGGCTTCGCCGTGAGCGAGCGCATGAGACTACCCCGACAACTCACCGGCCTGCTGTGGACGGCCCCCTGGTGGCTGGGGTTTCTGTTCTTCCTGGCCGTCCCGATGGCAATCTCGCTGTATCTGAGCTTCTGCGATTATCCGCTGCTGCAGCCCGCGATCTTCACCGGCACGCAGAACTACCGCCAACTGGCCGTCGATCCGGTTTTTCACAAGGTGCTGGGCAACACGTTCATCTATGCCGCCGGCGCGATCCCGCTGGGCACGCTGGTGGCGGTGCTGCTGGCCGTCCTGCTGAACCGCCGCGTGCGGGGACAGGGAATCTTCCGGACCTGCATCTTCGTCCCCACCGTCGTGCCGGTGGTGGCGACGGCCGTTTTGTGGTTGTGGGCCCTGAACGAGCAATACGGCCTGCTGAACCAGGGCCTGGGTATGGTGGGCATCCGCGGACCCGCCTGGCTTGCCTCGCCCGGCTGGGCAATGAGTTCGCTGATCCTGGTGAGCCTGTGGGGCGTCGGCTCGCCGGTGGTCATTTACCTGGCCGGGCTGCAGGACGTGCCGGAGGAACTGTACGAGGCCGCCCGGCTGGACGGGGCGAATCCGTTGCGCCAGTTCTGGCACGTGACGTTGCCAGGCATCAGTCCGGTGATCCTGTTCAACGTCATCATCGCCATCATCGGCACGTGGCAGATCTTCGCGCTGCCCTACGTCATGAGTAACCCCGGCCCCGAGCGCGGGACCTATTTTTACACGATGTACCTGTATGACAACGCGTATCGCTTCCTGAAGATGGGCTACGCCAGCGCGATGGCCTGGATCCAGCTTCTGATCATCCTGGCCCTGACGGGCCTGGTGTTCTGGCTCAGCCGTCGGATGGTCCACTATCGGGGAGCGTGACAGAAATGGCAAATGACCAACGGCCAAAGACAAATGATGGGTGTGCTGGAACGGGTGGTCGGCAACCCATCCTGCTGAGCCCGGACCTCGGGCGTCGGGCATCCGCCATTTTCGGCACAGCGCCATGAACCGACGGAACGTTCAGTTCTTTCCCCGCTTCGCGACGTATGTCGCGCTGATCGGAGTCTCGGCGCTGTTCGTGCTGCCGCTGGTCTGGATGGCCATGGTCAGCTTGAAGCCGAACACGGAGGTCATCGCATATCCGCCCAAGTTCCTGCCCCAGGAGCCGCGGACGGACGCCTATGAGGCGGTCTTCCGGTCGGAGCACTTCGATTTTCTGCTCTACACGCGCAACACGCTGATCATCGCGGGCCTGAGCCTGGTGGGTGTGCTGGCCTCGAGTTCCATCGCCGCGTACGGCTTCGCCCGGGTGCCGTTTCGCGGTCGCACGGTGATGTTCGGCATCTGCCTGGCCACCATGATGATCCCGTTTCCCGTGACCATGATCCCCACGTACATGATTTTCCGGCACCTGGGCTGGATCGGCACGTTTCTGCCGCTCTGGGTGCCGGCCTGGTTCGGCAGCGCATTCAACATCTTCCTGCTGCGGCAGTTCTTCATGACCATTCCGCGTGAGCTGGAGGAGGCGGCCCGCATCGACGGCTGCACCACCTGGGGGGTGTTCTGGCGGATCGTGCTTCCTCTTTCGAAACCCGCCCTGGCCGTCGTGGCGCTGTTTCATTTTCTGACCGTCTGGAACGATCTGCTGGGACCGCTGGTGTACCTGACCCACCAGGGACAGTTCACGCTGGCGCTGGGACTGCAATTCCTGCAAAGCCGCTCGGGCAACACGGAATGGAACCAGCTTCTGGCCGCCGCGACACTGACGGTGATTCCCGTACTGCTGCTGTTTTTCCTCGCCCAGCGCACGTTCATCCGGGGCATCGCGACCACGGGGCTGAAGGGGTAGAAAGCGAACCCACGCGGATTCCGGACAGGCGATCGCCCCCGGCGAATCGCCAAACCCACACGATCCCGGCGGGCACGATGCGCCGGCTGAAGGTGCGCCATGTCGGATCGCGCGGGCTGCTGACAGCGAATCGTGGCGGCGCTGGAGGCGAGCAGCCTGAGCCAGGCGGAGTATTGCCGGCGGCGTCGCCTGAACCGCCAGACCCTGACCCACTGAGTCCAACGCCTGGGCCGCTCGCCCGGGTCTGATTCTCCGGAGCGCGAGCCCCGATCGGGGTCTGATTGTCCAAGCTGGCCACTCCGACCGGGACTCCGTCGTCCGGGCCGGCCGCCGCGGCCGAGGTTTGCTTCTTCGGACCGGGCCTCCTGTCCGGGATCTGGTTGTCCGGACCGACCGCTGCGGCCGGGGTTTGGTTCTTCGGCCCAGGCGCTGCAACCGCAGATTGATTCTCCGGGCCGGGCGCTCCGGCCGGCTTCAGCCGGCCAGTCAGTGCCCCCGGCTTGAGCCGGGGGGAAGAAGCCAGCTCCCCTCACTCCCTCTCTGTATTCTCCCTCGCAGCCGGCTTCAGCCGGCTTTCTCTCGATACACGAAGACTGTCTGAGGATTCGGACCGGTCCCCGTTCCTCCACATGCGCGGCCTCATCGCCCGCCTTCCCCCCGACACGGATCCCGCCTCGCTCCTGCCCGCCGCCTGGAAGGCCGAGCAACTTGCGAGCTCCGCCCTCGTTCCTGCTTCCTGATCCCAGTCACTCACCCCCCGCCCACTCACACCGGCCGAATTGTCCCGGTGTACACGACTGAGTTCTTACAGAGAAACGCGGCAAAACAGCGTCATGATTTACGCTTGACGATCGCGGGACATTCATAGAATTGATGTTCCGTTTTCACCGCCGCTTAGCCATTCCCGTTCTTTTGCGCCCGAAGGCATCCGACCAGGATACGGCAAGAAGCCTCTCATCGCCCGATTCCAGAGAACCCCATCCATATGCTGACTCCCACCGGTTCTGCCGCAGGGATCTGATCATGGCAACCGCGTGGCGATCCGAGCGAGGTATTCGAGAATGTGTGCCGTGGCCAGGGTGAACAACCCCAGCAGCGTCAGGGACAAGCCGGGCACGAGGGTCAGCGCCAGAAGAGAGACGGCCAGATCGAAAGGCATGCTGCGCAGTTCCTTCCAATCGATCTGCCAGAATGTGAACAGTGACGCGAGAATCGCCAGGAGAAAGAGAACCAGCGCAGCCGTCGCCAGGACGCGGCCCATGCCGGAGTGGGTGAAGGAGAATCGCAGCACCGGGTGCCGTTCGGCGGATCGGTGATTTACACCCGCGACTGCGACGGCCAGCACGTGTGTCTGGTCGCGCGGCGGGAGGGGCGAAGGCGCGGGCGGGATGTCGCCGCCGGCAGTCGCGGGTTGCGGGAGCCGGACGGTTGCTCCGCAGTGCTTGCACCGGGCCGGTCGGCCGGCATATTCCTTGGGGGCCTGCAGGGTGGTCTTGCAGGTTGGACAGGAAAAGCTGATCGACATACTTGCATCTCCCGGCAGAACGGCGCAGGGTGCGCCTTTCGCCTGCTTCACAGAGCCTTCGGGGGCTCCGTCCGGGGGGTATCCATTCCGTCCAGATTATGCTCCATGATCACGGAATGACCCTCGATCCAACGCACCAGCGGCTCACGCACCAGGTCCAGGTCGTAGCTCTCCGCGCCGTCGGCGAACTCGATGCGGGCGGAAGTCCCCTCGGCGCCGGCCATCAGACTGGCAACGTCGGCCTCCGCGAGCTGGTCGGTCAGCAATGCCGGGCCAATCCGGGTGACCGCATGTCCGGGCTCGACTCCCGCGTTGTGCGCGGGGCTGCCCGGCAATACTGTTTCAACGAACCATCGGCCGTCCCGGATCGCCAGCGTGAACCCGAATCCCACCTCGTACAGCGCCTTGCGTTCGATCTTCAGAGTGGCGGCCAGCTTCGCGTGTGACTCCAGGGCAGCCAGTCTTTTCGCCACCAGGGCCCCGATTTGTTGATCGCTGATGGTTTGCTTGGGCGTCACGTGGATGGCAAACGAGTATCGCATCTCCACTGTCATGCCGTCCGGACTGGATGTGTAGACAGTCAACACGGGCTCCTCGCGCAGCGAAACGGTGCACTCCAGCGGAACCTGCATGCTCATCCGAAAGATTTCGATGTTGGCCAGCTTCACTTTCTCTTTCGCCAAGCGTTCCGCTTCAGATATGACGTCGGGTTGTCGTGCCTGCACGCGATCGTGAATCCAGGCCAGGCGTTCGGGCGGGCACCATTCGTCCCGGATCCACGAACCGCCGAGGGTCGGCTCCACGTCGTCTTTCGGAAACCAACCGCCCAATTCGCCGATCCAGCCGGCCTGCTGCATGTGCCGCCGGGCCTGCTCGTTCACCGGGTCCAACACAGCGAGGAACGCCTGGGCGGCGTCCGTTTGTGGCACGGCTCCGGTGCTTTGGGCCAGGGACAGTATTTCCTCGGCGTTTTCCGCGGTGAGCCGGCGGTTGTCCAATGCCCGACGCAATTCTTCGGCGGCGCTGCGCTCGGGCAATGGGTCGATTCGTCGCACTTCATTCAAGGACACAAACCGCTTCTGGCCGGAGGGCAGGATGACCTTATAGGCCAAAGGCTGCTCGTCGACCTGGCCCGCGATCGTACTGCCGTCGGTCAGAGTCAGCTCGTAGAGCGCCGGGAGTGGAGCCTCCAGAATCAACAGGCGGTAATACGCTCCGAAGGCCTCCAGAAGCAACGTGTGCATTGCCGGATCGTCTGCCGAAGACCCGGCCTCTACAACGAAATCACGGATTGTGCGTAACGTCAGTCTGGGGTCGGTCAGCCCGACCAGACGAGCGCTCAGATCGGCGGCGCGCGCCTTGCTTATCGCCTCAAGAAGCGCCTGAAGCCGCGGCTTCGCGATAGAGGCGCTCGGGACATCGCCAAACCGGGCCAGAATCCGCCGCGCCGCGGCAATCGCGCGATCCCGTTCGCGGGGTCGGGTCACGGGCATGTTTTCGAGAGCTCTGAGCGCCTGCCGGGCGGCGGCGTCGCGAAGTTCCATGCGGAGCTCGTGAAGCCGGGCACGTCGGGAATCCGAACGGCAACTGTCGATCGCCCGATCCGCCGTGCGGAGTGCGTCATGGAGCTGACCGGCTTTGCGCAGGGTATCGAGCGACTTCATCCACTCCTTGAAAGCCTTCTCTTCCCGCTCGTCCGAAATCTGGGCCAGCAGTCCTCGCGCCGCGTCGGCATGAACGCCCTCCGGATGGGAATCCACGTATTCCTGGAGCCGCTTCGCGCGGCGGTCAGGATCCGGTTCGGCGGCTGCTTCCTCGAAGACTCTCCGCTCGGCCCGTTCATTCAGCCGGCGAATCTGCCGTTTCGCCAGATCCACGTAGGCTCCGGAGGGCTGCAGACGCAGATAGGACTCATAGGCGTCCCGGGACGCCGCGATATCCTCGCCATGCTCCGTCGCCGCGACCTGGGCCTGCTGCCAGTCCCATTCGTCGATGTCGGCTCTTGCCTGATCGCGCTCCCGCGCCGCCTGAATCGTCAGCCGGCCAGCCGGATGCGTGTCGATATACTGCTGGTACATTTCCGTGGCCTGACGCGGCGGGGCCTCGCGGGCCCGGGCCTTGAGGGCGGCAAACTCGCGGCGGGCCCGGCGCACCTGTGCTTCGTTCGCGACGATCACAGCCGTTACGAGAACCGCGACAACGACCACAAACACCGTGATGAAGACCGGAATCCACCAGATGCGTGGAGGCCTGGGCGGACGAAGTGACCGGATCGCGACCACAGTCTGAGCAACGGGTGCTTCCATGCCCGCATCCACGGCTTGGGGGGTGGACGGAGCATGAACCTCCGCCGTCCTTTCCTCCGCACCGGCGGGAAGGGGCGTCGCGTCGGCTGCAGACCCAGCCGATCGGCCTTCGCGAGGGCATCCTGGGCTGTTGCATCCGCCCGCCCGGTTCCAGCAGTCGGCGTGGAATGATTGCCGGCACTGAGCACAGTCTTCCGTGGCCTCACTCTTTCGGATGAGCCGAAGGCAAATCGGGCAGGCAACGTTCTGGAAGCGTCGGGCGGCCATTCGATGGATTCTCCGAGCCGGCCCGAGCGACCGCTCGCACGGCACCGACCAGGTCGCGGTCTGAGGCAGTCGTGCGCCCCCAACCATAGCATATTGCCGGTGAAGGCCGCAAGCCATTGCGTCGCACCTCGATGGTGGAAAAAGGGCGCCAGAGCAGTAGAATGAAGTAGTCGGTCATGACATGCCCGCGCACTGTGGGATACGATTCGAGCTGCTCGGTGACTGCGGGTATGCCAACGGGGACGACTCTGTCGTCCGTATCAACCGGTACGAATCGGCTCCCGGCAGGGCGACGGCATGCAGACGTCGGATTCATATCAAGAAAACAATACGTGGCACGTTTCGGAGGGCGGACGTGTCAGTGGTCCGTACCGACCGGCCGATCTGAAAAAGATGCTGGCTTGCCGGCAGATCACCGACCAAGCCCTCGTTTGGGACGGCAGCAAGTGGGCTCCGCTTCTGAGCGTTCTGAACAATGGAGGCGGGGGTGGCGCCGGGGCAGCCACGGGATCGTATCGTGACCTGCCCGACCTGGAGATTCTGGACGATGAGGCGCAGGACGGGCTGGCGCTGAATGCACCGGTCCTGGAGGGCGTTCCTAAAGGGGGCCTGTTCAGTAATGACACCGCCGCGGAGCCCGAAGCCCTTCTGCCGCCGCTGGACGGGCCGCCGCCGGAGCGCGATCGTATCGTCGTCATCGGCCGCCGGGCGGCCGGCAAGACGATATTTCTGGCTCGCCTCTACGAACGCCTGTGGCGGAGCACGGGCGAGTTGTCCATGACAGCGCTCAGTGGCCCCGCCCACCTGTTCCTGGAACAGGTGGCCGACTGTCTGCGCAAGGGGGACTGGCCACCCGCCACCATCTCCTCCACGCACCTGGAGATGGAAGTCTGCTATCAGGGGCGGCGGCACGTGATGGTCGGCCTGGACTACGCGGGCGAGCTGTTCAGCAGGGCATTTGTCCATGAGCAATCCGATATCCCGGAGGTGCGGGAATTACTTAGCCACATTGACCGCGCCGCGGCCGTGATCGTTCTGGTCGATCCGGCCGTTATGGTGAGCCAGTTGCTCGAGGCGGTCGTGGATGATGACTTCGGCATCGTCAAAGCGCTTGAACGCATCCGACGCTGGCCGGGCGGAGAAGAGGTGCCGGTCGTCCTGGTGCTGACCAAGTACGATCAATACAAGGACTTGCTGACCCGTCACGGAGGCCCCAAAGGATTCGTTCGGAAGCACTTTCCGGCGCTGCTGCGCACCCTGCGGCGCGTTCAGATCTTTGCGATGTCGGCCGTGCAGACCGTTCGCGACGAACGCGGCCAGTTGCGGCCGCGCCCGGACTCCATGGCGTACCACGTGGAGGAGCCGCTGACCTTCTGCATGAAACAGATCATACGCAGCGCGCAGCAGACGGAGGCGGAAGTCCGTCGGCGGGCGGAGGATGCGCGCCTGCACCAGCTCACCCGTGCCCTGGAGGAACAGGAACGGCGGCGGCAGGTGAAATTCGCCGTGTTCCTGGCCGGCCTCGTGATGGTCGGTGCATGCATCATTCTGTTGATTTACTTCATGCGGAGCTGACCGGCCTGAGAGGCTTGTGGGGAGGCGCCCATGATCGTCGAACGCCACATCTTCGGCTCGGTGACGGGCTATCGCACACTGGCCTGCAGCCCCGGCATATCGAGCCAGGAAGGCCGGCAACTGGAAGCGTTCTCCTTTGGGCAGCCCTCGTCACAGGCGTTCGTCGAATCGCTGGTTCGAAATCCCGCCTACTGGATCCGCTCGCTGGCCGCGCGACGTGTGCTCAGCCGGCTTGTGCCGGGCGCGCCGGACGAGCAGGGCCGGACGACGCTGCTGATATACTCGGCCGTGGTCTCGGCCGCAGACTGGGACGGCGTGTTGCGGGCGGATGTGGGGCTGCTGTTGCGCACGCCGGAGCTCTGGAAGTGGGATGGAACCTCGCGCCTGGCCCCGCTGGATGTTTCCGTTACACCATCGGGACGCATCTCTGTGGGGCGGAGCCGAGCGCCCCTTCTGTTGAACCTGATCAGCCGGATCGAGCGGGGGGCCGGCCGGCCGGCGTCGCTGGTGATCCGGGAGGCTGATTTCGGACCCGATGAGGCGCGATGCCTGATCATGCTGATCCCGCCGTCGGCACGGGGACAGTTCAGCCTGGCGTATCGAAGTCTGAACAGCCGACTCGGCGCAACGGTAAATTGTGTGGCTACCGAAGCCCCGATCGCCGCAAATGCGTCTGTGGTCAACCCGCACGAAGAAGTGCCTCTGACGACGTACGCTCAGGTTCTGGAAGAGGCCGGGTTGCGCCAGGGAACCGTGGACTCGGCCACGGTCGCGACTTACACAGGCTTCGGCCAGTACGAATCCCGCACTCCGCGGGGCCCGGCCAACCAGCCGGTGATCGTGGTGGAGGGGCCGACCGGAGGTCCGTCGTTCACCCAGTACGCCGGGTGGGCTCTCTCCGCCGTGCTGGCCGTGATGGTGGTCGTCCTGGCCTGGCTGCTGGTGCGCACACCGTCCGAGGACATCGGGGGTTTTGGTGGACCCGGCGTCGTGGCACCGGAGGCCCCGGAACCGAAAGCACAGCCGATCCCGCCGTCAGAACTGCTTTCGGAGCTTCACGAATTGATGGCAGCCATGCCTTTGCCCCGCGAAGCGCCAAGGCGCCAACGGGTTATCGCAACCATTGAGCGAATGGTACAGACTGCCGGCGGAACGCCTGAACAGGCGGCGAGGCTGTCCGCCGATTTCGACCAGTTGCGTAAGCGAAATGACGCCATGATCGCGTTCGAGCAGTCCGTGCAATCGGCCGACACGAATGGAGCGCGGCCCGTCAGTGCTGAGCTTTCATCCGACTATCCCTGCGAATCGGCGTCCATCGCTCGACGCGAGGAATTGCGAACACAGCTTACGGCTCGATTGGCGGCCCTTGACCAGGCCGATGGCGCGAAGCCGCTCACAGAAAACGAGCTGAACGAGCTTGATCGTCTGCTCGCGCAGTACGCTGAATACTGCTCCCTGAAGGATTCAAGTGTGAAGTTCTACGCGGATGGCATCCGAGCCTTCCGGACGCGGCTCGTGGACAGCCGAATCCACCTGGAGAAGGCGACACTGGACTTGCTGATCTCGCTGGTTGGTTATGACCCCTCCGGAAGTCGCGCGGGAGCCATCGAAGCGGCGAAAACGGCGGAAGCCAGAGCTGTGGACGCGGACGGATTGCAGGCGATTTGCCGCCAGGCCATTCGGATGGCTGCGGAAGAGAAATGGTACGGAGTGGATGCCCAGTCTCTCCGGGGTGCCATCGAAAAACACATCGCCGCGTTTATGAAAGAAGCGGCGGAGCGACTCCAGAAGATCGCAGATGACGAGAAGCTCGCAAAAGATGCTCTGCAGGACGGCCTGGTCCCCATCATAGCGGATTTGAAAAAAGCCGGCGATTGTCCAATGAGTCTTGTGCCACCATTGGACGAGTTGCCCGAGGACAATGCCAGGGCAAGTGATCCTACGGGGAACGATTGCCCTCAGACGATCCCCGGGTCCGGACACGGGGGAATCCCTGAAGGCGCTTCTCCAGAAACGGACAGTTGACCACGAAGATGCAGGAGCAATTGTTCACTCAGGTCCGTCAGGCGCGGCTGCATTTGCAGCGGGGAAATGTCCGCGCGGCAACGGAGCTGCTGGAAAACGCCCGCGTGCTGGCTCGCGGGAATCGCACTCTGCTGACTCAGATTCTGCCGGACCTGGCGGACTGTTACGACGCCGAGGGTCGCGCGGAGGATGCCCACCTGCTTCGGTGCCACCTGGCGGAAGTCCAGGGACGAGCGTCTCCCGCTCCCGGCGGCCCGTCCGTAACCCCCGTCCGCGTGGGCTCGAGGCGCCGCGTGTGGCGGCTGGCGGGCGTCGTTCTGGGGGGAGCCTTGCTCGTCGGCGCCATCGTCGTGGCCTGGGTTGTCTGGTATCAGCGGGCCGGCCGCCAGTACGCCGCCGTGCAGGACGGCTGGGCGGATCGGGTCGGCCTGCTCGTTCGCGTCGGCCGGTATGCCGGCGAGGTTGATGGAAGAAACGTCGTGGCCGAAGTGCCCCTAAGCTGTGGCACGTGCGTGGCGGTCCATTCCCGAGGACTGGTCATCGCCCCTCAAATCCTGCTGGTGGACGATCCAGCCAATCCGCCCCACCGCCAGATCCCCGGCATCCCGGAGCTGACGCTGGGTGAGACGAGTGTCCGGATTCGGTTTGGGACCGAGGAGAGCCGGTTCGACGCCGGGCAGATCGTTCGGCCGCTGGCGAACACGCAATTGATGATTGTGCAGGTGGATCGCGGGTTCTCGCGTGTATGCCGGTTGTCCGAGTTCGCTCCCGACGCCGGGCAAGAAATATCGGCGGTCGGGTATCTCGGGGGAATCAGCGGACTGGGTCCGGGATGCAATCCGGACGCGGTTGCGACTCTGCTTCGACGGCTGCTCCTGCGATCGGATCACGTACGAATCGAAGACTGGCTGCAACTGCATGCGATCGGATGCGTTCAGGAAAAGGGAACCCTGCGGCTGGGCGGAAAGGTGGGGACGAATGCTTCGCAGATTGCAATCGACAGGCCGCTCGGCGCCGCCGCAATCGGCGTTCCGCTGGTGAACGAGTTCGACTCCGTGTTGGGTATCGTCGTCGCACCCGCGGCGGCGGGAGCTCAAACCACCTCGGCGACCGCGGTCCAGGATTTCGCGCGGGCGTTTGAGTGACTGCGGGCCACAGGGCCACGCGGGGACTGAGTTATGGACGAGACTGCCATGACGACGGTCGATGATGCCGGCGGGAACCTCCTGGCGCGAATCCTTCTTGTCGGACGGCTGCGGGCCTGGGCCCGTGACTGGGCTGTCGGGCTCGCCCGGGGCGGCGTGTGGCTGGCGGCTCCTGTGGCCGCCTTGCTTGGCCTGCGGTCCGGCCTGGCGTGGCCGGCGTGGATGATTCTGACGGTCTGGGCGGCCGGTGCGATGCTTGTGACGGCCGTCTCGGTCTGGGCGGGGCGCGGCTGGCGGGCGCGGTATGCCGAGCAGCTTGACTGCCACCTGGATGGGGGCGACCGCATCACGAACGCGGCGGAGTTCCTGGAAAACCCGGATGGCGATCCGTTCAAACAAATGGCGATCCGCGAGGCCGAATCCTGGATTGCGCGGGCGGGCAAACCCTATGTATCCCGCCCGTGGCCGCTGGACGCCCGGCTGATTCCGTTGGCTCTGCTTGGCTTGGCGGCTATGCTTTGGATAGGGGCACGCGGCTGAGGCCGCCCAATGAGGGCTGACGGCCTATCGGCCTTTCGCTGGTCGCCCGCGTGGCTGGAGGCTCGATCATGGCAATTCGATCCGGGTCACTGCTTGCCGCCGCGATCTCGCTTGCGGCTGTCGTTGGCTGTGCATCCGCGGAGCGACGCCAGGCAACTCGGCCGGTAGAACAACCGCGCGAGGAGGCATCGGCATCGGCCCCGCCTTCGCGAGCCCCCGCCAGACAACCCGTCGCGCGCGACACGACCGCCGCAGAAACAAAGAACGGCATGTCCGAGCGCGCCCGCGATCCGGATGAAAAAAGCCGCACGGGTGCGCACCGCCCGTCGACGGCGCGGGCCACACCCGGCAGCACCCCGCAGGCTGCCAGTGGAAGTGAGAACCGGGAATCTACCACGCCTGGAGGGGTGGCTCGATCCGGGCCAGCGGCGAGGGACTCGGCGGGCGCTGATCGCGGCGCGGATTCGAGGGGATCGCCCCAGGGAGATCAGAGAGGCGCCGGTCGGGCGGGAAGCTCGTCCGACGCGCCCGTTACCTCGAAACAGGGTGAGTCTGCTCCCGGCGATGCAGGAAAGCAACAGTCCGGATCCGGCCGAGCTGGCGAGGGGAACAGCAAGCCAGATTCGGGTCAGGCAGCGCCAACGGACAGGCCGGAGGGCGCGCCGAACACCAATGCCGGCAGCAGCAAAAACCGACGTAGCGAGCCACCGAGCAACAAAGCGAAGGATTCGGCGACGGTCGCCCCACCGGCATCCGCGAAGCAATCGGCCTGCAAAACCTGTGGCAAACCCTCATGCTCCGGAAACTGCCAGGCCGGAACCGGTCAGGCGGCTTCCGGCGGCTCGCCCGGCGGCGACGTCTCCAATGCTCCAAAAGCGGGGGCCAGGCAGGATTCGGCCGATGCAAAGGCGGCGCCGGACGGCACGACAGGTGCGAAGCCGGAAGGTTCTGCTGACGAGGGAGACGGATGCAACCCGACAGGCGCTTCGATCGGTGGCCTGAAGGCCGGAAAGGGCACCACGCCGATAGCGGGTGGCTCTGCGCCTGGCGATGGGCCATCATCAGGGCCCGAGATTCACGTCCGGGCAGCCCGCGGAACGGAGGACGCGGCGGCGACGCCCATCCGCGGCAAAGTGATCTCGCCCGAGTACGTGGATCCGAGGACGCCGGCGGGTATGCAAGTGCTCGACCTGTGCGAGGAGTACAGCAAGGGGTCGCCCGATGACCTGTATCTCGAACAGATGCCGCCCGCCCGGCGCGAGTTGATCCGCCAGTATTTTGAGAATCTGCGTCAGCAGCTCGACCACGGGGCGGCGGAATCCGCGGTCCAGTCCCCTTCCACGCAACCCGCCACAAACCCGTAAGGAGCCGTGCGTGACCTCAGAACCCCAGGCAATCCCGCAGCGCGAACGAGAGATACAGACGCAACTCGCTGAGTTTCGAGCCACGTTCGCGGACATCCAGGCGGAAATCCAGCGCGTGATCGTCGGGCAGGCGGTCGTCATCGAAGGCGTGCTCGCGGCGCTCTTTCTGGAGGGCCACGTTCTGCTGGAGGGCGTGCCCGGTCTCGGCAAAACGCTGCTGGTCCGTACGCTGGGTGAGGTGCTGGGCCTGCAGTTCAACCGGATCCAGTTCACGCCCGACCTCATGCCGGCGGACATACTGGGGACCCGACTGGTTCAGAACAGCCCAGATGGCCGTATGGCGTTCGAGTTCATGCCGGGACCGGTCTTCACCAACCTGCTCTTGGCCGACGAGATCAACCGCGCCACACCCAAGACCCAGAGTGCCCTGTTGGAAGCCATGCAGGAACGACAGGTCACGGTGGCCGGTGCGTCCATGGCCCTGCCCGCGCCGTTCCTGGTCATGGCCACGCAGAACCCGCTGGAGATGGAGGGCACGTATCCGCTTCCCGAGGCCCAGTTGGACCGCTTCCTGTTCAAGGTGAACGTGCCCTTTCCGGACCGTCTGGATTTGGTCGAGATCGGCCTGCGCACAACGGGCGGTCAGGAGGTTCGAGTGCGCCGCGTGATGGACGAACCCCAGCGGCGTCTGCACGAGTGGGGCACGCTGATCCGGCACATCCCGGTGTCCAAGCACGTGGCGGACTTTGCCGCGCGGCTGGTGCTGGCCACACATCCTGAATGCGAATCGGAAATCGCGGACAAGTTCATTCGATTTGGGGCGAGCCCGCGCGGGTTTCAGGCCCTTCTGCTGGCCGGAAAGCTCAATGCGGCCCTCCACGGGCGATCGAGCGTGGGCCGGGAGGATGTGGCCCGCTGGGCTGTTCCCTGCTTGCAGCATCGCATTATTCTCAACTTCGACGCCCAGAGCGAAGGAGTGTGCATCGACGGCATCATTGAGCAGACGTTGCGGAAGATCGGATAGGGGGCTCAAGGCACATGCCGGATTTCCCATTCCAACCCATGGACTTGCAACGGCTGCGACGGCTTGTGTTTGCCGCGCGAATCCCGACGGCTCCCGGCACCACCGGATCCCATCGGATCCGTCGCGGGGGCGAGGGTTGGGAGTTCCTGGACTTTCGTCACTACACGCCCGGGGACGATTTTCGGCGGATCGACTGGTCGCTCTTTGGCCGCCTGCGCGAGCTGGTCGTGCGGGTCATGCAGGCGGAGGAGAGCGTCTACGTGACGAGCCTGGTGGACGTAAGCGCGTCCATGGATTTCGGCTCGCCGCTGCGCAAGGTCCAGTTGGCCTGCCAACTGGCCGCCGGCGTGAGCCATCTCATGCTGGGGCTTGGCGACCGCGTGTCGGTTGGGTGTTTCGCGGAGAGACTCGCCACGGTCTTGGGGCCCGTCCACGGCTTGGGGCAGGTGAGCCAGGTGGTTGCGCATCTGCGGGAGGCCGCCGCGGGGGGCGTAACGGACCTGTCGTTGGCCGTCTCTCAGTATCTGCGTCAGGGTCGCCATCGCGGTCTCGTGATTCTCATCAGCGATTTCCTCGGGCCCGGCGATCCGGAGCTGGCCATTGACGCGATTCTCCGGGCAGGGAACCGCGTGTTGGTGGTTCAGGTGATGGACGGCCTGGATTTCGCCGAGGGTCTGGATGGGGCCTTCGCGATGGAAGACAGTGAGAGCGGACGCCGTCTGGATGTCACCGTGGACGGATCTGTCCGCCGGGCCGTTCGCCATCGCGTGGAGGCGTATTGCCAGCGGCTTGCCGGCTATTGCCGGCGTCGCCAGCAGGGGTATCTTCTGGCCCGGACCGCCGAGACCTTTCTGGAGATTCTCTGTCAGGCCCACCGTGATAAGGTGCTGTCGCCGTGACGTGGCTGAACCCTCACGCTCTGTGGTTGCTTGCGCTGGCGATCCCACTGACCGTTCTGTTCCTGTACAGGCGTCGGGCCGTTCTTCTGCGCGTTCCATCGCTTCGCTTCTGGTGGCCGGCCAGCCGGCCGCGGACGCCGCGAGCCCTGAGCCGCTACCTCTCGCATATCCCTACTTGGCTGGCGAGTCTGGCGATTCTGGGCTTGCTGGCCGTGGCGCTGGCCGGTCCGATACGACCGGACGCCGAGTACCATGAGTGGATTCTGGTGATCGACGCCGGCGCCACCATGCAATCCGTCGAATCCGATGGCCGGACCCGACTGCAGCTCGCTCAGGAACGGGCATCGCGGATCGTCCGAGAGGCCCCGCCCGGCGCGCTTATCAGCATCATTCGCGCGGGGGTCCGGGCCGAACCTCGGCTCGTGCGTGGCCGTGATTCGATCGAGATTGACGCCGCCCTTCGTTCCGTGGATGCGGACGACGCGGAGGCTTCGCTCGAGTCGGCGCTGGAACTGGCGGCTTCACTGGCGACGATCGGCCGGAAGACACGGATCGCCGTCTTCACGGATGCGGCCGAGTCTGCCTATTCCGATCTTGAGAATCGGCCGGCTCACCTGGCGTGGTACAGAATCGGACAGGCAAAGAATGCCCTGTCGATCGTCGGACTGGATCGCGTCGGCCGCGAACCGGCCGTCCGCGTCGTATTGCGCGCGAATGGTCCGCCCCTGCCCGACGTGCGGCTCGTCCTGTCCACAGCGGAATCGGGGAAGATCGGCGCCGTCATCGAAGAGCGGACCGCACCGCTCGTCACGGATCGAACGGAAATCGTCTTTGACATGTCCCGCGTCGCTCCGGGCACGGCCTTTCACGTGCGGGCGTACCCGACGGACGCCCTTCCGCTGGACAACGACGCCTGGGGAGTCTGGGCCCTGCCCGATTCCCTTCGCGTTCTGCTCGTGACAAGCGGCAACCCGTTTCTGTCCGCGGCCCTGCGCGCGGATCCGAATGTCGATGTAGCTGTCGTCCACCCGCACGACTGGGAATCATCAACGAGGGCTGATCTGGTTGTATTCGACAACGTGCTGGTGGGTCCGACGAGCCCATCCGCGGGCCGTTATCTGCTGTTCGGTTGTCCCGACCCGTTCGGATGGACGCGGGTGGCCGCCGGCTCGTCACCAACGGACCTCGCGCCGACGAACTGGCGAGCCGGGCATCCGGCCCTGAAGGATGTGGACCTGTCCACCTGGCGGGTGGCCGCCGCGGCGGGTATCGAGTCACAGGGTCCGTACACGTCTCTGGTGGCATCCGGGGACACGAATCTGCTTTTTGAGGTGCGCTGGCCGGCGGACGCCACGACGCCCGTCCGAGCGGCGGCGCTATACTTCAACTTCGCTCTGGGGGACAGCAACCTGGTTCTGCGGCCGACCTTTCCCGTGCTCCTCTGGAATGCGATCGACTACCTGCTGGACCGGCAGGGTGACGAAGCCGTCATCGCGTACAAGACCGGTACTCCGTTCGAACGATCGCGGAGTCGGCATGGGGAATCCCAACTCATAGGTCCGGACGGGCAGGTTCTTCGAAGGCTCATGGCGCCTGATCGCTGGCGCTGGATGGATGTGACACGCCAGGGCTTGTACCGATTGCGCGGTGATGCGAACGAGCAATGGATGGCGTTCAACGCATTCGCCGATAGCCGGTCGGGTTCCCCCGACGATGCGTCGGAGGCGCCCGAACAGGAAGGCGCGCGATCGGATGCACCCGCCTGGCTGATGACGGGTGACTGGTTCCGACAGCCCTGGCGCATTCTCCTGTTGGTCGGAACGGTTTTTGTGGCCCTGGAATGGCTGCTGTTTCGACTCCAGGTGCTGCGTTTGTGATGAGAGGACCGTGGATTGACCATTCACTGGGAACATCCCTGGGTGCTCTGGGCGCTGCTTGCCCTCCCGTTCGTGTGGGTGGCGACCAGGCTTCCTTGCCGGTCGGACCGCCCGGGGTTCCGCATGGCATCAGCCACGGTCCGCGCAATCCTCCTGATGCTTCTGATCTTCGCGCTGGCCGGGCCGTACTCGGTGGCACGGCGGACCCACGCCGAGCCGCCGGTCGTTGCCTTCCTCGTCGATTACAGCAACAGCGTCGGGACGGATGCGGAAGGGGTGACGGAAGCCCTCTCGCGATACCGGGCCGCTCTACCGGCCGAAACAAACGTGGCGGAACTGGCATTTGGGGGCACCGTCGAGCCCATGGCGAAGGCGGACTCTGTCCATCGGGACGAAACCGACATCGCCGCGGCCTTGAGAGCCGCCCGGACGGTGTACCCGGAATGCCTGAACCGTCAGGCCATTCTGTTCTCTGACGGTCGGTCCACCCGGGGTGATCCGGAGCGAATCGCGCGGGAGTTGCAGGCGGCCGGGGCGCGGGTTCATGCATGCCCGATTGGCACGCCCGGACCGCGTGGTCCCCGCATCGTCAGCCTTACGCCGCCGTCTTCCACGACCGTCGGCCAGCCCGCCCGTGCGGAACTGCGCCTGGCCAGCGATTGGCCGGCGGAGTTGATCGTGCAGGTCATGGACCCATCCGGAATGGAGCAGCAGCGGGAGACGGTTACGCTGGAAAGCGATCGCGTGATGGCCCTGACGGTCCAGCCCCGCTGGCGCGGGGCACAGGAGTGGAAGGTCGTCGTGACCGATCCGTCGGCGTCTCCCCCTATGGCGATGTCGGCCTGCCTTCCGTTCTATGCCGTCGGGGCGCCTCGTGTAATGATTCTGGACCCGGCACCGGAGGAGTTGGGCTACTTGCGGGCGGCCCTGGAATCGCTCCGGCTCGAGTGGGAGGTCCGCTCGCTGGATCAGTTGCCCTCGCAACTGCACGAATACGATTCGTTCGACGCCGTGGTGTTCAGCGACTGGCCGGGGCCCCTGCTGACGGCGGAGCAGGCGAACGCGCTGTCGACATTCGTGCGGAGGCGGGGCGGCGGTTTGCTGTTCTTGGGGGGCACCCGGGTGCTGCCCAGGCAATGGCATGGGTCGGCCGTGGAAGCATTGCTGCCCGTCACTTTTGAACCGGAGCCGCGGAAACGGGAGGCGCCGCTGCCGCGCTCGCACGTCTGCTTCATAATTGACCGTTCAGGAAGCATGGCCGGCGGGGAGCTCGACATGGTCAAACTGGCTTTCGCTCGCTGCATGGAGAGTCTTCCGCAGGAGGCCCAGGTTTCCGTGATCGCATTTGACACTGTCGCCCAACCGATTCTCCAGCAGCGACCCATTTTGGAGAAGGCGGACCTGATACGGGCGGTCAACGCCATCAGAAGCGGCGGTGGAACGCGAATGGGACCGGCTGTCCAGGACGGCGTCCATCTGCTCACGGCAACCGACCAGGCGCGGTACATGATCATCCTGACCGACGGGCAGACCAGCGACGAAGCCGACAAGGGTCTGTGGCAATTCCTGGCCGAGCAGATGCGCCAGAGCGACATCCGCGTGACCGGTATCGGCATCGGCTTCGGCGCGAGCCCTCGTGTGCTCAAGTTTCTGGCCGTGTCAACCGGTGGCGAATACCACTTCTGCCAAGACGTCTCTGATGTCCCCGCCGTGTTCCTCCGCCAGGCTCAGACGATTACGCGTGAGGCCGAACAGCGGGCGGAAGCCTTCAAGCCGCAACCCGGGCCCGAAGCCGCCGCCGTCCGGAGCATTGCGGCAAGTGCCCTGCCTGAGCTCGATGGGTGTGTTTCGGTCGAGGCACGCCGTGATCCGCTCGTGCAGGTACATTTGCTTCGCGATGAACGTCGGGCGCTGCTGGCCTCGTGGTATTGCGGTCTGGGACGCGTGGTGGCGTTCACCAGCGATGCGAAAAGCCACTGGGCCTCGCGATGGGTCGCATCGCCCGGAACGGCTCCGTTCTGGGCGGAGATCGTACGCTGGGTGATGAGCGACACCCGCCCATTTCGCGCCGTCATGGAACCCAGAGTCACCGGGGAGCACGTTCGGATCCTCGTGCGCGTCGTGGAGGCGGAGTCGGAAACGCCCGCCAGCGGGTTACGGGGCACAGGGTCGATCGAGCCGCTGGGCGATGAGAGCGGATCGACCACGCCCATGGTCTGTCGCGAGATGCGGCCCGGCCTCTACGAGTTCACCGGGCGCTGTCGTGGCCGCGAAACCAATCGCTGCCAGATGCGCCTGACGGCCGGTGCGGAGATGGCCGTCGACCTGACCGCCCTGGTACGCTCACAACAGACGGCCGAACTGGCCGCCACCGGCCCGGACCTGTCCGCGCTCGAGAGCATCGTTCGCGAAGGAGGGGGAGTGCTTGACCCTGCTCCCAAGCAGGTTGCCGAGTATGCCGCGGCATCCGCACCTCATGAAATCATCCGCTCTTCCCCGCACTGGCCTCTCTTGGCGCTGTTGGCCGTGCTTCTGTGGCCCGTGGATGTGGCCGTGCGTCGTCTCGCCGGCCGCGCGCCGCGACCATCCCCCGGCCCCATCGGCGTCTGATCAGGGAGAGACGGTATTGCCCCTCGAGAACTCAGATGCTGGTCTGCCCGACCCGCAAGCTTAAGACGGTCGACCATCTCTATCGCGATCAGGGCAAGACCGTTCCGCCCGACAGCACCTGGCTGTTCCTCGACCGTCTCAACGCACGGTATGGTAGTGACACAGGAAGGCGTGAAGGCCAGCGATAACCTCTCAACGCGCGTCTTGTTGCATCTGGGCCAACAGTCGCTCCGCTTCCGGGCCGAGCACCCACTCCACGTGCCCGTCGGCGAAGACGACGAAAAGCCCTCCGTCGCGAAGCTCACGCTCACAGATGACCACGGTTCTGGAGTCGGTGTCCCACGTCACGCCGCTGCGGTAGAGATACGAGCCCATCCGATCCACGGTATCGGCTGTCAGGACGATCGGGCTCTGCTCGTACGGTGCGACAAACCAGCTCTCCGCTGCCAGCCCCTCGCGGACCAATTCTCCCAGCGTGGTCGGCCACTGCCCCTCGTGATCGTTTGAGTAGGTGATGCAACTCGTTGCAATCTCTCGGATATTTCGTGCCGATTCTGCCCGCCAGGCCTGCTCACGCCCGGCCCGCACAACCTGGCCGATGGAAGAAACCGTCAGATCCCTGACAGGCTTCTCCCTCGGCGTGCGAAGAACCCAGTCCAGTGTCAGGATGTTGTCTCTGGATGACAGCGCGCCGCCCAGGCAGGCCTCTGAATCCGCAATCTGCCGAATGAGCGTCCGAATGCCGGCCGGCATCGTAGATTCGGAGTTCGGCTGGGCCTGTGCCAGCCGCAGAATCGCGCCCAGCTCGATGTTCGCCAGCAGACACGAGTCCGAAGGCATCGACTTCATCAGGCCGGCCATGTCCGGCGCCTGTATGAGAGACTTCCCGTCCACCTGGGCGTCCACGACAGCCTGAATGGTCTTCCCGTCCGGACCGACCACCAGGCAGCCGTCCACAATCGCCAGTGCGAAGCGGGGGCCGCTCCCCGCGACTGGTGTCTGAATGATTACGCCTTCGTACGTCTGCGATTCAAACAGCAGGTCGTATGCTTTCGCCACAGCGCCCAACTGTTGTGCGAACGTAACCGGTTCGGCCAATCGTGCCGCCGCCATCCAGCTCTCCGGGCCATCCCGGCCGATCTTGAGGGCGAACAGCCATTCGTCGACCAGGTTGCCCAGAAAATCCCGATGTGGATCGAAGCCCAGTTCGGCCTGCCACTCCGCGCATTCCTCGCGGAATTCTGCGACGATGGCCGGATCGATGCTGTCGATCAGAACACTGATCCGGCTCAGCATATCCGCCACGCTGGTACACGCGCCTCGCACGAAGCTCGCGTATCCCGCCGGCACCAGCCGCGTGATTCGGGCCGTCTCTTCCCGCGGCATCGACGGATTGGAGAGCTTGTCCTGCCCCTCCTCCAATCCGACGGCCAGGCGTGCCTGCAATGCCTGATTCGACTGCCACGACATGGTCAATGCGGCGGCCTGCACGCGATCGAATCCCAGGGTGTGGAACAGTCTATCCAAGCCTTCCTGGCGCGCCTTCTGCGCCGCCAGCGTTTGGAACGGCTTGCAGTCCACGTAGAACACCACGTCCGGCGACGCGCCGGGCCGGGCGACCAGCCGGGTGTATGCGTCCGTCCCCACGAATCGCGGTCCCATCTCACCGCCGGCCAGCCACGTATCGACGTCCGACTTGCGCGTGCTGGCGTAGACCACGCCGTCCTTGACACCGGCCAGCAGGCCGATGGGCATCGGTCCGGGCAGTCGGATGACGCGCAGCGGTCCGGCCTCGCTCACGCCGGCCGTCGCGGACGCCGGTTCCAGCTCGCGAATCGCGCCGAATCCGTCCTCGTCGAGCCGGCGGAAAAACTCCGCCTCGTCCACGGTCAGCCGCGTGGCGAACTCGATACGCATTTCCGGACCGGTCAGCGGCGTTCCCACGACGGACACCATGGTGGGTCCATCGCTAATCGCGGCGACCGGTGTCAGGAGCGTTCTCTTCTGGTAGTCCTCTATCAGCATGGAAGCCAGGTTCAGCAGGTCGGAAGACTTGTCCAGATACAGCAAAAGCGATGGATCCGCCGGGGCCAGCGAGAGTATCGGCGGGGCCTCCGGCTTGGCCGGTTCGGCTCCCATCACGGGGACTATCATCAGCAACCAGGTCATCAGAATGTATGGCTTCATCGGATGCACTCCGTCTGCGAGCGTTCAGGGCTACTCTTCGCTTGTCTCTGTCGGCTCAAAGGGTTTCGCGTCGGGTGGGGGGAACTGGAGCACGTAGTCGAGGTCCCACAATCTGTCGGGCTTGGTCTTGCCACCGTCGTCCATACGGTTCTCGGACACGCTGTAAAGAATCCACCCTTCGCCATCGGCTCTGTACCTGAATTTCTTGCCGCTGAAAGGATCGATCAGTTCGTCCGGCGCAAAGGCGGGCTCCAGGCTTGAAAGGCTTTCGGCCGGCTGATTCTTGTTCTCCAACATGTGCAGACGCAGTGCGATGGCGATTCGCGTCAGCATCATCTGCGCCCTGAGTCTTTCACTGATGACGCACGCTCGCGTCAGAGTGGGCAGAAGCATTGGAGCGAGGACGTCCCACCGAGGGATGGACCGGATCGCTTCCTCTTCGTCGAAGGATGTCCACACCTCGGAGTAGGCCGGGCTCTGCGTCAGTTCGTAAATGCGATCGTAGTACTCCCTCAAATGCCGTTTGATCGTCCGGTCCGGCAGCATCAATCGCCCCACGCGGGCTTCCAGTCTCTCCCAGCCGGTTGCCTCCCGGTTGATCTTGTCGCCGCCGTTCATGGTGCCGAGGTTCTGGAACAGACATGTCGGCCTCGTCACGATCTCGTCGACGATGCCTCCGCCGAACACGCGCTCGTAATACACCCCACGCTCCACCGTCGGGCGCCGGGCCGCCAGCTCTTTCAGCGTCTTGTGCATCTCACGGAGTTGACTGGCGGGAACGCCCTCGCGGAGGCCGAGCTGACAGGCGGCCCGGTCGCCCAAAGCACAGCAGGTCACGCCCACGAGGTTGTCGAGGACCGTGATCCCGCCTCCGACGTGGCTTCCCAGTCGCATGACCGCCACGTAGTTCTCGAACGCCCGGTCGTACGCCCCCTCCGCCTCCAAACGCAGGCCGTCCACCACCAGCAGCTTACAAAGCTGCCGATGGTTGCTGAGGCTTGGCTGCAGAATGGAGACGATGCTGCCCTTCGGGTGGCCGGAGTAGTAATTCTGGAACGTCTCCATTTCCGCCGCGCGCCGCACCGCTGCCATGGCCTGCTGATTGGCCGGTTCCATGAGGAAGGCTTTGAGCGCTTCATCGTGGCCTTTCGGCCAGGTTGTGGCCAGGGCATAGTCGAAGGCTTTCTGCAGTTCCGTCGGCACGTCTTTGTACGCGTTGATCGCCTCCAGGTAGACCCAGAACGCGTTCTCCTCCCGCGGCGGCTCCACAAGGTCGTATCCGCGACTACGCAGATCCTCGAACGGCCAGACCTTCATCTCCTGCCCGCGCAAAACGATGACCTCCGGCGCATCCTCTGCGCCGGTTTGCGCCCAGGCCGGCGAGCCCGGCAGTCCGAGAGTCACGCCAGCTACGATCCCCAGCGCCGCCAATGCCGACCGTGTCATTTGTCGTTCCTCCTGCGTCCCGCGGGGGTGATCCCGCGGGTTGGATGCCGCGCTTGCCCGGCCCGCCCATTCCCCACTTCTTGCTTGCGGCAATCCTCGCGATTCTTACTGGATGACGCGAATTTTCCGCGGGCGTTTGTTATTCACGATTCCGCCGTACAATGTATTATTGGTGGACCAGACCCAGACGAGTCTGCTGTGGGCCGTTCGCGACGGGCAAGACACCCGCGCCTGGGCCGATTTTTACCGGATTTACGCCCCCCTGGTCCGCAACTACACCCGCCGACTGGGTCTGCCGGATGCGGATGCGGACGACGCAACGCAGGAAGTCCTTCTGATCGCCCACGACGGGCTGCGGCATGGCGGCTACGATCCTCGGAAAGGCCGATTTCGAGCCTGGCTGTACGGGGTCGCCCGCAAACGCGTCCTGATGACCCAGCGGGCCCGGCACCGACCCTCCCGCGTCCAGGCGGTTCCGTTTGATACCGGCGTAGATCCGCTTGGCAGCCTGCAAGACCCCCGCGACCAGCCGGACCGCGAAATCTGGGAACAGGAATGGCGACTGGCCATGCTGGACGAGGCCCTTCGCCAGCTGCAGGGAACACTGGGACCCAAGGTGTATCAGTCGTTCATCCTGTATGCCATCGAGGGCCTGACGGCGCAGAGAGTTGCCGACGAGCTGGGGATCGCGCCCTCCAGCGTGTATGTGTACAAAAGCCGCGTACTGGAAGCAATAAGAGCGTGGGTTTCGCGCTTTGAGGATGACGTTCATGAATACGGATCCGCCTGATCCACCCATCCCGCCCGCCGACGCGCTCGATCCGTCCGACGAGAACCTCATCGGCGAGCTGCGCGTGGTGCTCGCGCGACGGGAGAGCGCCGCCACGCCGGCGGCATGCCCGACCGACTGCCTCATCGGCCGAAGGCTGGGGCACTACGAGATTCGCGAGCGGCTGGGCGAAGGCGGCATGGCGCGCGTATACCGGGCGGTGGACCTGAACACGTCTCAGGAGGCGGCCCTCAAGCTGCTTCTGCCGGAATACCAGGGTCGCGACGACGTGCGGGCCCGGTTCGAACAGGAAGCGCTGAGCATGGCTCGCGTCCGACACGAGAACGTCGTGCGCATTCTCGACTGTCCGAAAGACGCGGACATGACCGCCATCGCCATGGAACTCGTTTCCGGCGGCAGTCTGCGCGACCTGATCGAGACGAGCCGGCGCCGGGGTCGGCGGTTCACCGTCGACACCATCGTGCGATTCGCCCGGCAGGCGGCCCGGGGCCTGGGCGCGGCTCACCGCGCCGGCATCGTGCATCGGGACATCAAGCCTGCCAACCTCATGCTCGACGAATCGTGCAACGTGAAGGTGGCGGACTTCGGCGTGGTTCTGGCTCTTGAACGGGCGACCTGGCTCACCGGACTCGGGCGGCAGATCGGCACACCCGCGTACATGAGTCCGGAGCAGTGCCGCGGCGAGCGCGTCGGACCGGCCAGCGACATCTACTCGCTGGGCGTCACACTGTATGAGCTTGCCACGGGGCGGCTGCCGTTCACCGAAGACGCCGGCAGCCCGTTCGCGCTCATGCTCAAGCACATCCACGAGATGCCGCCCGATCCGCGTGCCTACCGCGAAACGCTGCCCAAGTGGCTGGTGTGGCTGCTGCTGAAATGCCTGGACAAAGACCCGCGCGATCGATACCCCGACGGCGACGCCCTCGCGGAGGCCCTGGTCAGCGCCCCCAACGAACCGGACCTGGAGGAGTCGCAAGAGGGCTCCGGCACCGTCTGGCGTGTGAACCCGGTGGCCATTCGCGAGCAGCTCAAACGATTGCCCCAACGGGCGATCGTGGCCTGGGCCTGCCGGTGTGCCCGCCGGGTCCAGCACCTCAACACCGACCCGCGGCTGGACCGTTCCATCACCATGGCGGAATCGACGACCTCCGGACCGGCCGGCGATGGCTCGCAGGAATCGCTGACACAGGCGCTGCAGCGCGTGCAGCAACTTCGAACCGCCTCGTTCCGGGCGGCCTACACGAGCGGACCGACCCGAAAACAGGATCCCGCGTCGTATGCGGCCCTGGCCGCCGCGGCGTCGGGCGCCTGTGC
>MTKY01050921.1_pt1 | contig 56977 bp, 48 predicted proteins | sample 1042731 | NCBI WGS metagenome assembly MTKY01 (sample SAMN06212206, study PRJNA360538) | anaerobic digester metagenome | biome: Wastewater treatment plant; material: sludge; isolation source: anaerobic digester fed with sludge from wastewater treatment plant | place: Denmark: WWTP Soeholt ...
GCTCTTCCGATCTATGCCGCGCCCCGCCTCGGAGGTGACGCCTACTTCTCGGTCTTGGCGTATTCCTTGGCCTTGTCGGCGGGCATGTAGTCGTAGCGCAACTGCCGACGGGTGAACGAGCCGGTGCCGTGCGACACCGAGCGCAGGTCGATCGGATAGCGGGACAGCTCGGTCTGCGGGACCTCGGCGTGCACGATCGTCCAGCCCGACTCGCGGGCGGGCTCGGTGCCGAGCACCTGGCCGCGGCGGCCTCGCAGGTCGGACATAACCGCGCCGACGTAGTCGTCGCTGACCGTGATGTCGACCGCGTCGATCGGCTCGAGCAACGCCACCGTGGACTCGTTGGCGGCCTCCTTGAGGGCGATCGCCGCCGCCGTCTGGAAGGCCATGTCGGACGAGTCGACCGAGTGGGCCTTGCCGTCGAACAGGGTGACCCGGATGTCGACCAACGGGTAGCCAGCCAGGACGCCCTTGTCGAGCTGACCGCGGGCGCCCTTCTCCACCGAGGGGATGAAGTTGCGTGGGACGGCACCACCGACGACCTTGTCGACGAACTCGAAACCACCGCCGCGGGGAAGCGGCTCGATCTCCAGGTCGCAGACGGCATACTGACCGTGCCCGCCGGACTGCTTGACGTGGCGACCCTTGACGATGACCTTCTTGATGAAGGTCTCCCGCAGTGCAGTGCGGAACGGCTCGGCCTCGACCTGCACGCCGTAGCGCTCGTGCAGCCGGCCCAGGAGCTCCTCGATGTGGGCTTGACCCATCGCCCAGAGGACAACTTGGTGGGTCTCGGCGTTGTGCTCCATCCGCATCGTCACGTCTTCGGCGACGAGCCGCTGGAGGGCGGACGCGAGCTTGTCTTCGTCGGCCTTGGACTTGGCGTGGATCGCGACGGGCAGCAGTGGCTCGGGCAGCACCCACGGCTCGACGAGGACCGGGTGGTCCTTGGTTGAGAGGGTGTCGGAGGTCTCCGCCTTGGAGAGCTTGGCGACCAGGACGATGTCGCCGGCGATGGCAAACTCCTTGGGGCGCAAGGCATCCACAAGCGGGGAGGACAGCGGTCCCACCCGCTCCTCGTCGTCGTGCTCTGGGTGGCCCTCAAGTTCGTGGCCGAGGAAGGTCGACAGGTGGCCGGAGACGTGGGCGACTTCTTCGGCCCGCAGGGTGCCGGAGAAGACCCGCACCAGGGAGAGTCGACCGACATACGGGTCGCTGCTCGTGCGGATGACCTCGGCCACGAGCGGACCCTTGGGGTCGCAAGCCAGTTCAGCGATGTCGCCGCCGGAAGGCGTCGTCGCTGCCGGCAACGGCCGCGCGGCGGGCGAGGGGAACGCGGTCTCGATGAGCTCGTAGATCTCTTCCATGCCAACGCCGGTGGCCGGCGAGATCGGGAGCATGGGGAAGAAGGTCCCCTTGCCGATGGCCGTCTTGGTGTCGGCGATGAGCTGAGCCACGTCAAGGTCCTCGCCGGACAGATAACGGTCCAGGAGCGAGTCGTCCTCAGACTCCTCAATGATCGCCTCGATGAGCGTCCCGCGGTGCTCCTCGATGGTGGCGGCCTCGTCGTCGGAGGGAGCGCGGCGCGCGCCCTTGCCGTCGGCGACGTATTGGCTGATCAGGGCCATGGCGCCCACGACGGTCTTGTCGTCGGAGTGGACGGGCAGATAGACCGGCTGGGCGTCGCCGAAGACCCGGCGGCAGGTGGCGATGGTCTCCTCGTAGTCCGAGCGCGGCATGTCGAGCTTGCTCACGGCGATGATCCGCGGCATACCGACGGCGGCGCACTCCTGCCACAGCAGCGCGGTCGCACCATCGATACCGTCAGCACCGGAGATGACGAAGATCGCGGCGTCGGCGGCGCGCAGACCCGCGCGCAACTCGCCGACGAAGTCGGGGTAGCCAGGGGTGTCGATGAGGTTGACGGTCAGCCCGCCACTCTCGACCGCAGCGACCTCGACGCCGACGGACCGCTCGTGCTCGCCCTCGTGGGGGCGGCGGCCCGGGACGCGCGCGGCGACCAGGTGCTCAAAGAGGGTGGATTTGCCCGCACCGCCGGGGCCGACGAGCACGACGTTGCGAATGTGCTCGGGACTCGCGGGGACCGGTGCGGACGACGATTCTCTGGCGGCAGTTGCTTTGCTCACGGGCTCCACCTTTCTCTAGGCCGACCCACCCCGCAAGGGGACGGAGGGCCCGCCTCACCGTGGCAGGTCGGTTGCTTCCCTGCAGCGTATGCCGCGCACCCGGCATACGTGGAGATGGGTCCTCCCGCGGGGTGGAGGGCGGCGTCGCGAAGGGGTCAGCCGTCGAAGACGCGATAGGTGAACGTCGTCGTCTGGCCCGCGATCGTGACCGTGAAGGTGCCGTTGCGCGGCTTGGGGTCGATGACCTGGTAGGTGGCCGTGGCGATGGCGACGTTGACCTGGCCGGTGGCGTCGGTGGTCCCGACATAGGGGGAGGGGACGACGGTCGCTTCCACGACGTTGGTCGTGATCGTCGGGGAGACGAACTTGATGAGGGGGTTGCCTTCGATGTCGGTCTGCCCGTCGGCCGCGATGGAGACCGGAACGCCCGGCACCGGCACCCCGTTGCAGGTCACGAGCAGAGTGAGGATCGGCATCCGCACCCCGGACGTGAAGGGAGCGGTCGCGGACGGGACCGCACCATACTTCGTGTCCTTGATGTAAAGGTCGAAGCCGAGCGCCGAGGCCATCAGGGTGTTGACGATGGTGACCGCATAGGTGCATGAGGCGGCAAAGGCGCGCGCGGGTGCGGCGAGGACGACAACAGGCATGGCCCAGGCGGCACCGCGCACGACGGCGCGCCGAGTGACCCGTGTTGGCTCTGAACCCCCCATGGTGACAAAGCGTAGGGAAAGGGGACGAAGTTCGCACGTGGAGGTTTGGGGCATGGCACCATGGCCGCATTGCCACCCGCCGCACCGGCCGGGGCCCGCTCACAGGAGGATCGATGCGCATGCTCACTGATCTCAGCCGTGCTCGCGACGACGCCGACCCGGACGACGGCGGCGAGTGACCTCGTCGACCCGAGAAACCCGCGTCACGCGGGCTCGGTGAGCGGGCGGCATACCGACTCGGTATGCCGCCCGTTTCAGTCGGCGAGTTGGACCACCACGGGCGCGTGGTCGGACGCGCCGGTGCCCTTGCGCTCTTCGCGGTCGATGACCGCCCCCTCGACGCGCGCCGCGAACGCGGGCGAACCGAGGACGAAGTCGATCCGCATCCCCTGCTTCTTGGGGAAGCGCAGTTGCTGGTAGTCCCAATAGGTGTAGACGCCCGGGCCAGGCGTGTGTGGGCGCACGACGTCGGCGAACCCGGCCTCGACGACGGCATCGAAAGCTGCTCGTTCGCGCGGGGAGACATGTGACTTGTCGGTGTAGAACTCCATGCTCCACACGTCTTCGTCGCGCGGAGCGATGTTCCAGTCGCCCATGAGGACGATCGGGGCGGTCGGATCGGCCGCGAGCCAGCCGGATGCCTCGTCGCGCAGCGCGGTGAGCCAGTCGATCTTGTAGTCCATGTGCGGATCGGTGAGGTGCCGGCCGTTGGGGGCATAGATCGACCACACCTGGATGCCACCGCACGTGGCCCCGAGCGCGCGGGCCTCCTGGGCGGGCGGCTCGCCCCAGGACGGCATACCGGGGAAGCCTTGGCGGACGTCGGTGAGGCCGATGCGGGAGAGGATGGCGACCCCGTTCCACTGGTTGAACCCGTGGTGGGCTACCTCGTAGCCGCAGGCCTGCAGGCGCTCCATGGGGAACTGGTCGGCCTTGGCCTTGGTCTCCTGGATCGCCAGCACGTCGACGTCCGATCGGGCCAGCCAGGCCTCGACGCGGTCGATCCGGCTGCGGATGGAGTTGACGTTCCAGGTGGCGATGCGCACGGGCTCAGCGTAGGTGCAGGCGGGGACAGCGCGGGTCCCGTGGGTTGCACGGGTGGGTCGCGTGGGTGGGCACCTACGCTGTCCCGTATGCCGCCCCACGCGCCGACCGCTCTCGTCACAGGTGCCACCGCCGGAATTGGGCTGGAGTTTGCCCGTCAGCTGGCTGAACGTGGATCGAATGTCGTGCTCGTCGCGCGAGATCGGGCGCGGTTGGAGGGTGTGGCCGAAGACCTGGCGCGTCGGTTTGGCGTGACGTGTGAGGTGCTTGTGGCCGATCTCGGGGATCGGGCCCAGGTGCAGATGGTCGCTGATCGGCTGTCGGATCCGGCGCGGCCCGTGGATCTGCTGGTCAACAACGCCGGGTATGGGCTCAAGAAGGGGTTCCTGCAGAACGAGGTCGAGGTCGAGGAGCTGGCCTTCGATGTGCTCTGTCGGGCCGTCCTGGTGCTCTCGCATGCGGCGGCTCGGGCGATGAAGGCGCGGGGCAGTGGCGCCATCGTCAACGTGTCGTCGGTGGCGAGTTTCGTTGCGATGGGCTCGTATTCGGCGGCCAAAGCTTGGGTGACGGTCTTCTCGGAGGGGCTGGCCAACGAGCTCGCCGGCTCAGGGGTCAAGGTCATGGCGCTGTGCCCGGGGTTCACCCGGACCGAGTTCCACCAGCGGGCCGAGATGAACATGTCAAAGCTGCCTGACGCGCTGTGGCTCGATGCGGGCGAGTTGGTGCGGGATGCCCTCGCCGACCTGGACCGGGGGCGCGTCGTGTCGGTGCCGGGGGCGGCATACAAGACCCTTGTCGCCGCCCTGTCGGTGCTGCCGCGCGGTCTGGCCCGGCGAGCGAGTGGCGGCGTCGCCTCCCGCCGCCGCCCCCCCACCACCTGACCCCTCCCGTCGAGTAACCGCTTCGGTGTTGGCAAGTGCGCGCGCCGAGGCCGATTTCGGCGACAGAAGGCGCCCCAGTGTTGGCGATTCCCCACCCGGCTGTGAGCGACCACGCCCATTGACAGGTGACAAAATAGTCACCTATTGTCCAGGCATGGGTGCGATCGGGCTGGAGCCGAGCGACGACGCCGTGTTCAAGGCGCTCGCCGACGCCACCCGACGTGACCTGCTCGACGCCCTGTATGCCGTCGACGGCCAGTCCCTCGGTCAGCTCGCCGAACGGCACCCGCACCTCACCCGGTTCGGCGTCATGAAGCACCTCGCCGTGTTGGAGGACGCCGGGCTCGTCGTGGCTGAGAAGGTCGGCCGCGAGAAGCGGCACTACCTCAACCCGGTGCCCATCGCCCAGATCGCTGGCCGGTGGGTGGGCAGGTTCGCCCAGCCCTACGCGGAAACGCTGGTCGAGCTCAAGGCCGACCTGGAACGCATCCCTGCTCCCCATGCGAAGGAGTCATCATGACAAGCACTCAGGTCTACCAACTCTTCATCAAGGCCGAGCCGGAGGAGGTCTTCCGCGCGATCATCGACCCGGCCTTCACCCGGCGATACTTCTACGGGTCCGCATTCTCCGAGCCGCCCCTGCCGGGCCGGCCCTACTTGTCGGCCCTTCCTGACGGGAGCGCCGCGGTGGATGGAACCATCGAGGTGTTCGACCCGCCCCATCGGCTGGTGCAGACCTGGCACGTGCGCTACGACCCCGCGCTGGAGGCCGAGCCGCCGAGCCGCGTCGAATGGACCTTGGTCCGCGCCGGCGAGGGCCTGACCCGGTTGCGGGTCGTCCACGGTGACCTAGCCCGCAGCCCCCTCACCGCGGCCAACGTCGCGCGGGGCTGGGACTGGGTGCTCGGCGGGCTCAAGACCCTCCTTGAGACGGGTATGCCGCTCCCGCCGGTTTCCGAGGACGTCGCGGATGCGGCGGGCGACGCGTCGAGCGCACGCGCAGCCGACATCACCGCCGACTGGCACCGGGTCCAGGCGGTCGAGATCAACAACGCTGTGTGGGCCCAGTTGGACGCGGTGAAAGTCGGCGCCGCGGGGATCACGGGTCTGGTCCGCGGGGCGTATGCCGCGGCTTACCACTGGGAGCGGGCGCGCGGCGCGACGCCGGCGAACGAGGCGCGGGCCCGCTATCTGATCGGGAAGGCCTGGTTGGCGTCGGGGCGGCCCGACCAGGCGCTCGACTACGGCAACCGGACGCTGGCGCAGTGCGAGGAGCATGGGCTGGGCGACTTCGACCTGGCCTATGCCCACGAGCTGCGAGCGCGCGGGCTGACCGGGCTGGGGCGGCATTCCGAAGCCGCGCAGGCGTGGGCGACGGCCCGGGCGATCGAGATCGCCGACCCTGAGGACCGGGCCATCGTCGAGGCCGACTTCGCCGACGGGCCGACCACGTGATCTGTCGCTGCGTGGAGGTAATACTGGACGGTCCCGGCAGCCGCTAATACCTCCACGCCGAGGGTCACGGCATACTGGCTGGTCGTGACCGACATCGCCGCCGACCGCGCCCGCTTGCTGGAGATCGTCAAGGCCAAGGCCATCGTCCACGGCCGGGTGACCCTGTCGTCGGGTCGGGAGGCGGACTACTACGTCGATCTGCGCCGGATCACCCTCGACGGCGAGGCCGCCCCGCTCGTCGGGCGGGTCATGCGCGACCTGACCCGCGATCTGGCCTTCGACGCCGTTGGTGGGCTCACTCTTGGGGCCGACCCGGTGGCGACCTCGATGCTGCACGCTGCGGCGGCGGCGGGCGCACGCCTTGACGCCTTCGTCGTGCGTAAAGCGGGCAAGGCCCACGGGCTGCAACAGCGCATCGAAGGCCCCTCGATCGCGGGGCGGCGCGTGCTCATCGTCGAGGACACCTCGACCACGGGAGCCTCGCCGCTGGAAGCCGCCAACGCCGCCCGCGAGGCTGGCGCGACGGTCGTCGCGGTCGCAACGATCGCCGACCGGGCCACCGGAGCCGCTGGTGTGTTTGCGGAGGCCGGGCTGGAGTATCGCTTCGTCTACGGGCTAGCGGAGCTCGGTCTCGCTTAGGATCGGCACGCACCGACAACAAGGGAGCCTCGCATGACCATCGCGCTCATCGTCCTCGGCGTCATCGTCCTGGGGCTCATCCTCTGGTTCTTCGGCGCCTACAACGGCCTCATCAAGCTCCGCAACCTCGTCGAGGAGGCCTGGGCCCAGATCGACGTCGAGCTCAAACGGCGGCACGACCTCATCGGCAACCTCGTGGAGACCGTCAAGGGGTATGCCGCCCACGAGCGAGGCACGCTCGAAGCCGTCACCCAGGCGCGGGCTGCGGCGATGGCCGGTGGGCAGAGCCCGGCCGCCACCGCCAAGTCCGAGGCGGCGCTGACCCAAGCACTGGTGCGGCTCAACGCGGTCGCCGAGGCCTATCCCGACCTCAAGGCCAACGCCAACTTCTCCGCGCTGCAGGCTGAGCTCGGCGCGACCGAGGACCGGATCGCGTCGGCACGTCGCTACTACAACGCCAACGTCCGCGAGCTCAACACCAAGGTCGAGTCGATCCCGACGAATTTCGTGGCCGGCCCTGCCGGGGTGCACAAGGCGGAGTACTTCGAGCTGGACGCCCCGGCCGAGCGTGAGGCCCCGAAGGTGTCGTTCGACCCGGCCGGCTCGCCCCAGTTGCCGCCCGCGGCTCCGGCGCCTGCTCCGGTCCAGGACGCACCGGCATACCCGCAGACGCCTCCGCCGACCGCGCCGGGGTCGCCGTGGGGTCAACCGCCGACCACCCCGCAGAGCTGAACGAGTCCGTCGGACCGAGACCACACGGACATCCGGATCCGCAGTTCGTCCCCGGTGTTGGGTGTGTGGTCCCGTGGGCGTCATGCATCGGCCCCTGCCGCGGGGCGCGGGGCACGGGGGAATCTGTTGGGATCACTCGACGTGGCGGTGTGACGGGCGCTACATTGCCCGCGTGGTGAACGGGGGCGTCGTGCACCGGGCGGCGCCGTGCGCCGAGCCGGTCCTGGCCGATGTCCTTGACGCTCGACGGCTTTCGGTTGGGCTGCAGGTCCCCGCGTTTGCCTTGATCACGACAGGCGTGACGATCGGCGGGCACGTCGTTGCGCATGGGAGCCCCCCGTCCTCGCTGGTGACTCTGGGCATCATCGCGGTCTCTGCCGCGGGTCGGCTCGCGATCGGTCATCGGGCGCCCTCCTTCCTTCCGATGGCAGCACTGATGACGATCGGCCAGGTCATCGGGCACTCGGTCCTCGCCGCGTCCGAGTCAATGACCCCCGTGACGCACGCCGTGACGACCGGCCATCAGCACGCCCCGGTTGTCGGTGCCGCAGCTGTGCCGCAGACGTCGCCCATCATGACGGTCGCGCACCTGGGCGTCGCCCTGGCTCTGGCCTGGTGGTTGTTTCGCGGCGAAGCACTCAGCGACGCACTCGGCAGGCGACTCGCGCAACGGCTTGTCATCCCGACGACTCCACGCCTTGACACCGGATCGACGTGGTCGGCGCACGGCTTCGGAGTGCACACGGTTGTCCCCGCGCGCTTCATCCTCGCTCCAGCCCCAGGACGAGCCCCTCCGACGCACTGATGGGGTGACGTTCACCGACCCCTGACCCCCGAGTCATCGACGTCGGTCACCGATTCCCTGCGCCACTTCGCAGACCTCGCGCATAGCCCTCCCGTCCCGTCCGCCCGCGCGGGCAGGCCTGTATGCCGTGCGCCTCCATGTCGTTCGAGCCACGCCTATCGCGTGCTCGCCCCTCTCCTCATCTGGAGGTCTTGTCTTGTCCAGCACAGTTGATCAAGTCGTTTCCTCGAAGCCCGTGTCGCCCCAACGGGCTGAATCGCCCTCACCCGACCGCAACGGCGGACTGTTCCGAGCCTTCTGGCGTTGGCACTTCTACGCGTCCGTCATCGTCATTCCGGTCTTTGCCATGCTCGCCGTCACAGGTCTGGTCATCCTCTTCAAGTGGCAGATCGATCCCGCCTTCAACCCCGGAGTCATGACCGTGCCACCCCCGGCGTTCGGGGCGCCGGCGTCACCGTCGAGCCAGGAGGCGGCAGTTCTCGCTGTGCATCCTGGTGCAACGATCACCGCAGTCCAGTTCGGCGGTGAAGATCGCACCACGGCGTTCACCATCGACACCGCTGAGGGTTCGACACGCACCGTCTACGTCAACCCCTGGACCGCGAGCGTCACGGGGGACCTGGATCCAGCGTCGCTGCCGAGCAACGTGGCCACCGAGATCCACGGGATGATCCTCTTCGGCCAGATCGCCCAGACCCGGCTCTTCACCGATCCAATCACGGGATCGGACTTCACGGTCGGCAGCATCGGGGACCGCCTCATCGAGCTCGCTGCCTGCTGGGGAATCGTCATGACCCTCACGGGCTACTACCTCTTCTTCAAGGGGCGAACCGGGCGGTTGAGGCGCGTCGCGTCAGGCGCCCGGGGTGCTCTGATGCGACACCGGCACGGCTTGGTCGGCGTCATCACCGGCGTCTGGATCTTGCTTCTCGTCGGCTCCGGTCTTCCGTGGACGGGGTTGTGGGGCACTAAGGTCCAGAGCTTGGTGACCGGCTCCGGGTTCAGTCTGTGGGGCGAGGACCCGGGGGCCACGTCGACGCTCGGCGACAGACTCGACGCGGCAGGCACCACCTCGGCGCCGGCACCCTGGGCCGAGGGCGCAGCCCCGTTGCCCACCAGCGGTGCTGCGATGGGGCCCATGCCAGGGATGGATCACGGCACCACCCAGGCAGCCGGGGGAGTCGCGGGGCGGGTTTCGCTCGACTCGGTCGTGTCCGTCGCGATGCGTGACGGCTTGACCGGCCCCTACTTCGTCCTTTACCCGAGTGACAAGGAAGGCGTCTTCTCGGTCCTGGCCGACATGTGGCACGACCGCAGCACAGCGGCATACACGGACACCACGCTCGAGCGGGTGGTGCACGTCGACCAATACTCAAGCGCGGTGGCCGGGCGCTATTCCTACGCCGACTACTCGCCCGTGGCCAAGGTGGTATCGCAAACGATCGCCATGCACGAGGGTCAGCGGTTCGGATCCCTCAACCTGGTGGCCAGCGCCCTGTTCTGCGTCACGATCCTCGTCCTGTGCGTGACCGGGCCGATCATGTGGTGGCGGCGCCGGCCGAAGGGTTCCCTGGGCGCCCCGCGTGGCGCGATGCCGCTGCGGGCCAGGCCGTGGCTGCTCGTGGCCCTCATCGCATTGGGCATCGCGATGCCGTTGTTGGGCCTGTCCCTCCTCGTCGTCTTCGCCGTGGAGCTGCTGCTCCTTCGGCGGCGACGGGCCGTGCCCGCGAAGGCGTGACCGGCCGGGCGGGTGGGTGCGCTCGGGGCGCCCACCCGCCCAACCGGCGGTGTCTCCGCTTAGTCGCCGAGGCTCGCGGCCCGACCCGCGCGCGCCCGGTGGCGAAACCACTCGATCACCATCGGCAGCACGGACACGAGCACGATCGCGACGAGCGCGGCCTCGATATTCTTCTGCAGGAACGGGATTCCGCCGAGGAAGTAGCCCAACAAGGTCACTCCCGTCGCCCACAGCACCGCCCCGACGAACGACCAGGTGAAGAACCGTCGCCGATCCATCTGACCGGCCCCGGCGACGACAGTGATGAAGGTCCGCACGATCGGCACGAACCGTCCGATGACCAGGGCCTTGTTGCCATAGCGCTCGAAGAACTCGTGCGTCTTATCGAAGTACTCCCTCTTGGTGAACCGGCCGTTGCGCCGGAAGATCGCCGGACCCACGGCCCGCCCGATCTCATATCCCACGACGTTGCCGGCGAATGCGAACGCCGACAGCAGCAGGCAGGCCAGCCAGATCGACATGTGGATCCCGGCTTGCCCCGCCTCCGCGCGGTTGATGAACATCCCCACCGAGAACAGCAGCGAGTCACCGGGCAGGATCGGGAAGAGCAGGCCGCACTCGATGAACACGATCGCGCACGACACCCAGAACATTTGGGCGCCGAATCGTTCGAGCAGCCACGCGGGGTCCATCCAGTCGGGACCGAGGGCAGGTGGGGTCACAGCAGATGAGCGTATGCCGCCCGCCTGGCTCCTCAGTAATCGTCACCGGCAGACGCGCCCTCGCTGGCCTGGCTGGGTGCGCTCCTGAGGCCGGTGCCGAGGCGGTCGAGCACCCGGTCGATGATCGGGCCCAGGGCGTCCGTGGGGGCCACGGGGCCAGGGGCTACGGGCGTCCTGGGGCGTGCCGAGTCGGCTGCGGACGTGGCTGCGCAGGACACCACGGTGGCATACAACGCCCCCATGACCGCCGTGAGGTCCAACGAATCAGTCAGACCGAGCTCTGCGGCCGGCCGCTCGGCCCGGGCGAGCAGTTCGGCCCGCACTCGTGTCCCGGTAGCCTGCCACGCCTCCCAGGCTGCGGCCCGCCAGTAGGGCTCGAGGTGAGGGTGTGCCACGGCGAGCGCAGCCCCATCGAAGACCGCCCGCAACGCACCGCTGTCGAGTTGATAGTGGACCATGTCGCGGACCAGGTTGATCAAGCCGTCGGCCGCTGGCGTTGGTGTCCAGGCGCCGAGGCCGTCCCGGACCCGGTCCATGATGGCGGCCGCCACCGCCTCCTCCTTGCATGAGAAGTAGTTGAAGAACGTGCGCCGGGACACCGGAATGCGGTCGACCACCTGCTCGATGGTCACCTGGTCGAGCCCGTAGACGGTCACCAATTCGTATGCCGTGCGCGCCAATTCACGTCGCGTGCGCTCGCGTTTGTCTTCCCGCAACCCTGCCATCGGGCTCAGTGTAGGGACTCGGCCGGCTGTGCACTCGGCACGGCCGGCTCGTGACCGGGCACGCCCGGGTCAGGGTGCGCCGAGCCGGCTTCCAATGACGCGCCTTCGATGTCGACGCGGGGCAGCAGACGATCCAGCCAGGCGGGCAACCACCAGCAGCGGTCCCCTAGGGCGTGCAGGACCGCCGGCATGAGGACCATCCGGACCAAGAAGGCATCCAGCAGGATGCCCGAGGACAGGGCGAAGCCGAACTGGATGATCGTCGGGTCGTGGGACAGGACGAAGCCGCCGAAGACCGCGACCATGATCGTTGCGGCCGCGACGACGACGCGGCTCGCGTGTTGGAAGCCGAGGTCGACGGCGGCAGCCTGGGTCGCGCCGTGAGCGCGGTGTTCGCGCACCGCACTCGTGAGGAACACCTGGTAGTCCATCGCCAAGCCGTAGAGGATGCCGGTCACCATGATCGGCAGGAAGCTGAGGATCGGGCCGGGCCGGTCCAGGCGCGCCAGCTCAGTGAATCGCCCGTCGCTGAAGACGAGCACGGCCAGGCCCATGGTCGCGGCGATGCTGAGCAGGAAGCCGCCGGTGGCCACGACAGGGACCAGCACCGAGCGAAACGCGATCACCAGGATGACCACCGAGAGCGCGACGACGATCCCGACGTAGATCGGCACGTCCGCCGCAAGGGATGCCGACAGGTCGAGGTTGAGAGCGGTCCAGCCGGTGACGCCCACGCTGGTGACGCCGTCCAACCGGACGTGCTCGCGCAGTTGGTGGACCAGGATCTCGGTCTGCGGATCGCTGGGACCGGTCGCCGGCGTGACCCCGAGCAGGATGAAGGTCCGGTCCTCGGTGGCGCCGACCAGCTGCACGTTGGCCACGTCCTCGAGGTCGGCCACGGTCTGCAGCCAGCCCTCGATGTCGTCCGGGGCCGGGGTTCCTGTCGAGGTCACGGACACGAGTAACGGCCCCGTGGCGCCCGCTCCGAAGCCGTCGGTGACCGCGTCGTAGGCCAGCCGCTGGGGGGTGCCGGGTTGAGCGGTCGCGCCGGACGGCATACCCAGGCGCAGGCTGGCGGCAGGGATCGCCAGGAGGGCGAGCAGGACAGTGACGGCCCCGGCCGTCACCCACGGGCGAGCCGTCACGCCGCGAATCCACCGCCGCCCCACCGTGCCCTCGCCGTCGGCGTGAGCGGTGACCCGGTGCGCTGCGCGCCGGGCCCGCTGCGGCACGATTCGCTCGCCGACGAGGGCGAGCAGGGCGGGCAGGACGAGGACCGTGAGGGCGACGGCGATCGACACGGTCGCGGCCGCGGTGAGGGCCATCGTCGTGACGAAACCGATTCGCAGGACGAGCAGCCCGAGAACGGCGATGACCACGGTGCCGCCTGCGAAGACGACAGCAGAACCAGCCGTCCCCACGGCAAGAGGGATGGCTTCCCTGGCCGACAGGCCCCGGTCGAGGATGAGCCGACGATGCTTGTGGACCACGAGGAGGCTGTAGTCGATCCCTACCGCCAACCCGATCATCAGACCGAGCGCTGGAGTGGAGGTCGTCATGGCGATCCACGGTGATAGGCCGACCGCCGTCCCGACACCGAGCGCTACGCCAGCGACGGCGATGGCGATGGGCAGCCCGGCGGCGACGATGCTGCCGAGGGTGAGCAGTAATACGAGGAGGGCGACGCCGATGCCGAGGACCTCGCCGCCTCCAAGGGGCGGCTCGCTGGGCGCCAACGACTGGCTGAGGTATGCCGTGAGGCCGTTGGGCGTCACCGCCTCGGAGACGGCGTCGAGGATCGTTTCAGGCGTGTCGGCAGGCAGGTCGGCCAGTTGGCCGGTGAGCAGGACCGGGATCAACGCCGTGCGGCCGTCGTCGGAAAGCCGCACGCCGGGGACGGGCTTGCCGTCGACGACGAACGGCTGGCCGGCGGGCCTGGGACCCGAAGTCAGGGTCTCGGCTTGGGCGCGCGCCGTGGTGAGGGCCTGATCGGTCGCTCCTTTCACGGCCGCCGTGCGGGCTGTCTCCCGCGCTTGGTCCAGCGCGCTGGCGACCGCTGCGTCGACCTGCCCCGCCGGTGCCGTGGGGCCGAGCGTCGAGCGCACCTGCGCGCGGATCTGCGGCTCGCGAGCGCGGACGTGCTCGTCGGCCTTGGCGAAGATCTCGCCTTCGCGGGCTCGAATCTGTTCGGCGACACGGTCTCGGATCTCCTGGTCGTGCTCCCGGGCGGCTGCCCCGCGGTCGACGACGACACCCGTCGCGGTGAGGCGCGAAATGCCGTCGATCAGGGCTGCCGCCTCGGAGCCCCCGTCCAGCCGTCGGCCTTCTGGCGCTGAGACGATGATCGACCCCTGGCTGCCGCTTGCCCTCGGGATGCGCAGGCCGATGTCGTCCAGGACGGTCTGAGCGGGCAGGTCATCGATGGTCATCGATGCCGAAAGCCGAGGCGTTCCGATGACAACGAACGCGGTGACCGCGGTGAGGGCCAACAGCACTCCGAGGATGGCGATGAAGGGTCGGTCGGCTGAGCGGTTGGCCAGACGGGCGAGCAGATGAGACACCGGGACTCCTTGGACGGGGATTGGCCCAGTGTTCAGCAATAGTGCACATAGTGCAAATTTGCGTAACGCGAAGGTAAGGGTCGGGGGGTTGTGGGGTTGATGCCGAGCCCCTCGCGAACGTCAGGTGGCCGCACCGAGCCGACCGAGCGTGGTCGCGTTGGGCCGTTAGGGTGAGCGCGTGGACCCGAGGCCCGGTGGCGTGGATCGAACGCGCCGCGTCGGCAGCACCATTGGTGAGGGCATCGGTGACGGTCTTGGCGTAGACGTCGGAGACAGCATCGGCGTCGGAGACGGCATCGGCGTCGGTCCGTATGCCGGCCCGCCACCTCCCGGCGACCACTGGGATCCGGTGTTGCTCGCAGAGGGTGACCGCCGCAACGTCGCTGATCGCTACCGCTACTGGCGGCATGAGGCGATCGTCGCCGACCTCGACACCCGGCGGCATCCTTTCCACGTGGCCGTCGAAAACTGGGGCCACGACTTCAACATCGGCTCGGTGATCCGCACGGCCAACGCCTTCAACGCGGCCGCGTTCCACATCGTCGGTCGGCGTCGGTGGAACCGCCGAGGCGCAATGGTCACCGACCGCTACCAGCACGAGCATCACCACGCCGACGCTGCCGCACTGGCCGCGTGGGCCGCCGACCAAGACCCGGGCTACCCGGCCGTTCGTGGAGTGTTGCCCACAGCAGGGGGTGGCCAACACTCCACGAAGGCCGCCCGCACCGATTGCGACATCGCCGAGCGGGCGGTTGCGGGCGGCATACCTCTCATCGGGATCGACAACGTGCCCGGCTCGGTCGCGCTGGAGACCTACGATCTGCCGCGTGCGTGCGTGCTCGTCTTCGGGCAAGAGGGCCCGGGGCTCACCCCGGCCATGCAGCAGGTATGCCGCGTGGTCCTGCACATCGAGCAGTTCGGCTCGACCCGCTCGATCAACGCCGGTGCCGCTGCCGCGGTCGCCATGCATGCCTGGGTCCGTCGCCACGTCTTCGACCAGCGCCCGTGACACCTCCGTCTCGACGGCCGGGACCGTTATCTCGCCCTGACCCCTCTGGTTCTTCTCGGCCATGACCTCCCCTCCCGCCGAGATTGACGTTGCGACCGTTCGGCTCGGCGTGTCCTGCACGCAAAGTCAATCTCGGCGGTGTCGATGTGGGGGGACGTCGGCCGTCATCCTGGTAAGCGAGCCCGCCGGGCTCACCGACCCAAGGAGCGCCGTGAGCCGTTATCTCGTCCTGCTGCCCGCCCCGGAGGCGGAGTGGGCTGCGTTGCCACCCGAGGAACATGAGAAGGGGATGCGCGCCCACCAGCGCTTTAACCGTGAGCTCCGTGAGGGCGGCCACTCAGTCGTCGTTGCAAGCCCGCTCACCCCCTCGGCGCAGGGGTTGGCCCTGCGCCCGGACGGTCACGGTGGCACGACCATCACCGAGGGCCCCTTCGCCGAAACCGCCGAGCAGATCGCCGGCTTCTACCTCATCCAGACCGACGACCGCGATGGCCTCGTCCGCTGCTGCGCCCAGCTCGCGAGCACCGGCGACTTCATCGAACTGCGCAAGCTCGCCGAGGATGACGATGACATCTCCGGGGATGCCCCCGACGCGGAACGGGGAGCCTGACATGACGACCTACGTCATCCTCCTCCCCGGCGACGAGGACGCCTGGGCGGCCACCTCCGCCGAGGCCAAGCAGCAGGGGTATGCCGTCCACGACCAGTTCGCGACCGCGCTCGCCGCACGCGGGCACACCATCGTGGGCGGCGCCGAGTTGCAGCACTCTCGGACTGCACGCACCCTGCGCCACGGCAACGTCTGCGACGGCCCTTATGCGGAAGTGGCTGAGCAACTCACCGGCTTCTACCTCATCCAGTCCAACGACCTGGACGATCTCGTCGACTGTTGCCGGATCCTCGGCAGCGTCGAGTCCACCATCGAGATCCGTCCGACCGTCGACCATTCCGGCCCGGCCGAGAGCACCGATCCGTCCCAGGAAGGACCACGTTCATGAAGTACTTCGTTCTCATCGCTCACTCACCCACCGGATGGCACGAGATGACGGCTGACGAGCAGGCCGACGCCATGCGCCAACACGGTGCCTTCCACCGGGCGGTCGGCTCCGGCATGCTGGCCGGAGAAGCACTCGCCGACCCCGAGGCGGCAACGACGTTGCGGCACAAGGACGGTCAGCCCACCCTCACCGACGGCCCGTTCGCGGAGACGGCTGAGATCATCGGAGGCTTCTACCTCATCGATGCCCCGGACCTCGACACGCTGACCGACTGGTGCCGACTGCTGCCGAAGGGCTACAGCCTTGAGATCCGGCCGTGCATCGACGTGAGTGTCCCCGCCTGATGACTCAGGAGCGCACCTGCAGATGACGGCCGACCTCGACCGGATCTGGCGCGACGAGTGGGGCCGCCTGTTGGCTCTGCTCGTCGGCCAGTTCCGTCGGCTCGACCTGGCCGAGGACGCGCTCGCAGACGCCTTCGAGGCGGCGACGCGGACCTGGCCGCGCGACGGCATACCGGCCAACCCGGCTGCGTGGCTGCTCACCGCAGCGCGCCGACGGGCCATCGACCGGATCCGCGCCGAAGCCGTCGCCGCGCGCAAGGAGCCCCTGCTCGTCGTCGATGCGCGCATTCAGGAGGAGGCACAACGAGCCATGGCCGACGCCGGTGACAGCCCCGCTGCCCTAGCGGACGAGCGGCTGCGCCTGGTCTTCCTGTGCGCCCACCCCGCTCTGGCACCGGAGGCCGCTGCCGCGCTCACCCTGCGCCTCGTGCTCGGGGTGTCGACCGCCGACCTGGCCCGGCTCTTCCTCGTCGCCGAACCGACCATGGCCGCGCGGCTCACCCGGGCCCGCAAGAAGCTCGCGCTCGCGGGGGTCCCCTTCGCGCTGCCGACCCCCGAGCGTGTCGCCGAACGCATCGACGTCGTCGCGACCGTCGCCTACCTCGCATTCACGGCCGGCTACGCGCCGGGCTCCGGCCCTGACGTCGTGCGCGCCGAGCTCGCAGGCGAGGCCATCCGGCTCACCCGCCTGCTCCGTCAGCTGCTCCAGGGGTATGCCGCCCAGCCCCCAACCGCAGGCACGCTGCTCGACGCGCTCCTGGCTCTCATGCTCCTGCAGCACTCCCGACGCGACGCCCGCGTCGACGCCGCAGGCTTGGTGGTCCTGTTGCCCGATCAGGATCGGGCGCGTTGGCACCACGACGAGATCGCCGAAGCCTTCGACCTGATCGCGCGACTGACCGACGGATCCGTCGTCCTCGACGCTCACGCGAGTGAGGTCCTCCTCCAAGCGCTCATCGCCGCCGAACATGCCCGCGCCGCCTCGGCTGCGGCCACCGACTGGCCCCGCATCGCCACCCTGTATGCCGCGCTCGAACGACTCGCGCCGTCTCCCGCCGTTCGGTTGGCTCGGGCGGTGGCGGTGGCCGAGGCAGAGGGGGCTGAGGCCGGCCTGTCCTTGGTGGAAGGCTTGGCAGCGGGGTTGCCTCGCTCACACCGACTGCCGGCCATCCGGGCCGAGCTCCTCATGCGGGCCGGGCGCAACGACGAGGCGCGGGCGGCATACGATCTGGCGATCTCGTTGTGCGCCAACGATGCCGAGCGAGCACACCTCACTGCTCGCCGGGCCGTCCTGGCCTAAGTCGTCGCCTTCCGGCAGGCGGTCGCCCTCGTCCGGAGGCGGCATACGAGACGTGTGAAGTGAACGACCCGTGAACGTGAGCCGACCGGAAAAGTCCATCGTCCGCAGCCTTTTCGGTGTGACGCGGGGAAGTGGAAGGATGGGGGCGAACCGACCGCCCAGCGCCTGAGGAGACGCCATGCCCATCGCAACACCCGAGGTCTACGCCGACATGCTCGACCGCGCGAAGGCTGGTTCCTTCGCATACCCGGCGATCAACATCACCTCCAGCCAGACCATCAACGCAGCCATCCGCGGCTTCGCCGAGGCCGGGTCCGACGGCATCATCCAGGTCTCCACCGGTGGCGCCGAGTTCGGGTCGGGCTCCAACATCAAGAACATGGTGACCGGCGCCTGCGCGCTCGCCGCGTTCGCTGAAGAGGTCGCCAAGAACTACTCGGTCAACATCGCCCTGCACACCGACCACTGCCCGAAGGACAAGCTCGACGGCTTCGTCCGTCCGCTCCTGGCAATCTCGGCCGAGCGGGTCAAGGCCGGCCGCGCGCCGCTGTTCCAGTCGCACATGTGGGACGGCTCGGCCGTGCCGCTCGGCGAGAACCTCACCATCGCGCAGGACCTGCTGGCCCTGGCCAAGGCCGCCCACATCATCCTCGAGGTCGAGATCGGTGTCGTCGGTGGCGAGGAGGATGGCGTCGCCAACGAGATCAACGAGCAGCTCTACACGACCCCCGAAGACGCCCTCGCGACGGTCGAGGCGCTGGGCCTGGGCGAGAACGGCCGCTACATGGCGGCCCTCACCTTCGGCAACGTGCACGGCGTCTACAAGCCGGGCAACGTCAAGCTGCGCCCCGAGATCCTGCGCCAGTGCCAGGACGCGGTCGTCGCGGCCAAGGGCCTCGCGGCCGGCAGCAAGCCGCTTGACCTGGTCTTCCACGGCGGCTCCGGCTCGCTCCCGCAGGAGATCTCGGACGCGGTCGACTTCGGCGTCATCAAGATGAACGTCGACACGGACACGCAGTACGCCTTCACCCGCCCGGTCGCCTCCTGGATGCTGAAGAACTACGACGGCGTCCTCAAGGTCGACGGCGAGGTCGGCAACAAGAAGCAGTACGACCCGCGTGCCTGGGGCAAGGAGGCCGAGGCTGCCATGGCCGCCCGCGTCGTCCGCGCCTGCCAGGACCTGCGTTCGGCCGGAACGCACCAGGCCTGAGGGTGACGGACAACCTGTTGGGTATGCCGCAGACTCACCTGCCGGTCGACCCTGCGGCTGACGTCGTGGCCGGGCTCCGTGAGGGGCCCGGCCACGGGTCGCCAGACCATGCGGGAAGCGCCGCTGACGGTATGCCGTTCGCGGCCCTCGAGTCGGTGGCCGCGGCATACCCTGCGTCGTCGTTGGCCTGGGCGCTGCTGGCCGAGGCGTCGCTCGACGCCGACCAACCGGTCGCGGCATACGCGTATGCGCGCACGGGCTACCACCGCGGACTGGACTCGTTGCGGCGGGCCGGGTGGCGAGGGCAGGGGCCGATCCCGTGGGCGCACGAGCCCAACCGGGGGTTCCTGCGGGCGCTGGCCGCGCTGGCGCGCGCCGCTCGCGTTATCGGGGAGACCGAGGAGGAAGCCCGGTGCGGGACCTTCCTGCGCGACTCGTCCCGTGAGGCCGCCGACGCGCTCGGCTTCTGACCCCGCGTTTGGTCGCTCGGCGGGTGACCCAGCCGCTCGACCGGGTCACTCCCGGGTCACTCCCGGGTCACGTGAAGCACCCGGTCCGCTCCGGTAAAGCGCTTGAAGCCATGCCGGAACAGCCGCTCCTCGGATGAGCCGCGGCGTAACCGTCCCTCCAGCCACGCCATGTCCCAGTTGTCGCCGTTCCACCCGCCGGATAGCCGGGCGGTGAGGGTGATTCCGGTCAGGTCGTCCGGCCCGATCCCCGCTCCGAGGTCCAGGGACACCTCATGCAGCGACCCGGAACGCCACGGCATACCGGCGTTGACGTTGGGGAAGGTGAGGTCGGTCCCATCGGCGGGGTGGACGAGGACGGTGAGGTTGTCGTTGCCGCCGCGCAGGTCGTCGTCTCCCGTGTCGATCTTCAGGACGAGTGTGCTCGTGACGCCGACCGGGATGGTGAGGGATGGCGCTGCAGCGGTGAGCCGCGCCGGGCCCCCGAGCGCGACCTGCTCAAGCTGGCCGTCGACCCGAGCCTCGATCAGAACCCGCTCGATGTCGATGTTGTCCCCGGCCAGCCCGCCGCCGACCGTCGCGGTCAGCGTGATCGCCTGAATCGAGTCTCGGGCTAGCGGCGGGTCGAGCTGCACGTAGGCCCGTGGCCAATGGCCCCCTTCCCAACGGCGCCCGGCGTTGAGGTTCGGTGCATGTCGCCGCGACCCGTCGACGAGGTCCAGGCGCAGGTCGAGGTTGTCGGTGCCGCCGCGCAGGTCGTCGGCGCCGAGTCGGACGGTGAGGTCCAGCTCGTGAACGAGCCCGTCGTGCGGATGGACGCGGACCATCCGGAAGGTTTCCCATGAGCCGATGGCGTCCCGGTTGGCCACGAGCGGGCGCCACCCGGCGTCCTCGGCACAGACGTATTTGCCGTTCACCGTCGCCCGCAGGGCCACGTCGTCGTTGCCAAGGTCGACCACGTCGAAGGTCTCCCACTCCCACGCGCCGTCCCGGTTGCAGACGAGCGGCGACCGACCGGCATCCTCCGCACACACGAACTTCCCGCTGGCCTCCGATCTCAGCGCCACGCGGCCACCACCGAGTTCGACGATCTCGAAGCGGGTCTCCGGGGGGCCGGCCCACGGAGCTGCACCGCCGGACACCGAAGCCGTGAGATTGAGCCCCACGGGCGGTGCGAGGGCGACGAGGTAGCCGTTGGCCTGGGCAAGAAATGCGGCATACATGGCTGGTGTCCTTCCCGAACGGCCCGTCGATACCCGTCGACGGGCTCCACTTCAGCGGAGCACTGCGGCTGCTATCCAGAGACCGATAGCCGGTATGCCGTCCCTCACAGCCGACGTCGTGTCGGCCGGACGGGGGCCGGACATCACGGCGATCAGGCCGGAAGCGCCGGGGTGATGTCGGTGTGCGTGAAATCGTCTCCGACGAATAGCAGCGGCTCGCCGGTCTCGGCCGCTAGCGCGTAGGCGAAACAGTCGCCGAAGTTGAGCCGCGCGGCACTCCCCGATCCCGGCCCGAATCGGGTAAAGGCCTCGCCGGCGGCCAGCGCTTGGGCCGGCGTGACGGGGGCGATGGCGATGTCCAGTGCCGAAATGAGCCGGACGATCTGATCGCGTCCGGTCGGCCCGCGCCGACGGCTAGCAACGATCTGGAGTTCGATCATGCTCCCGGCCGACATCAACCGGCTTTCTGCCCCGTCGAGGCAAGCGAGCATGCGTTCGTGAGGCGGCTCCCGGAGCAAGATCGCCACCACTGCAGAGGTGTCGACGATCACCGGGGCAGGCCGTCCGCGTCGTACATCTCCTCGTCCAGGTAGCGTCGGATGGCCGCGCGATCCTCGTCCGTCAGGCCCTCATTGAACTCAGCGACGATCTGCTGCACGCGGTCCAGACGGTCCTTGACCTCACGCTCCCTGGCGGCCTGGGCCGAGGCGAGCTCGGCCAGGTAGTGCTCAAGCGCCTCCTCGAGCACGCTGACCTGGGTGCGGCCGGTGCGTTCGGCAGCTTCCTTGGCCAGGCGGCATACCCGCTCGTTTTTGATGTTGAGCGCCATGGTTACACCTTACACCTCAATTACTTACACCTTACACCCATGGCGGAAGCGCCCCCTCACCCGCCGTAGCTCCGCGCGAGTCCCGCCCGGGCGTCGCTCTGTATGCCGTAGGGCGCGATGGGATAGCGAAGACCGTTGCGGGACAGCGCCTCCAACCCCGCGATCATCGTCGGCAGGAACTGCGGCGGCGTTGCCATGAGCAACTCGTCGTCGGCCACCCCGCCATAGCGCCGCTCGGCGTAACAGGGGATCGACACCGACGGCTCGCCCGTGGCCAACGCTCGGCCCCACGAGTCGGCACACGCCGACTCGCCGACTGAGCCCATCGACAGCTTGCGATAGCCCGACCATTGCAGCCCGTTGATCATCAGGACCATCTGCCCCGGCGTCGCATAGATGAGCACAACATCCGGCGGGTCGAGCCGCCCCGACGTCAGGGGGGAGACGACGACGCCGGCGTGGGCGGCATACGGGGCGGTGTCCATGGAGCGCTGGTGGGCGGCGGAGTCTTCGATCGTGGCGAACCACACGCCCGCCAATTCCCTTCCGGCAAGCCATTCCTCGTCGCGCGGGATCAACCCGAGGACGGCTGAGCACTGCTTCTGGACGAAGTCCGCGGCGGTCGCGCCGACGGTCCACCCCAGGCGCGTCGCCATCGCGACCACCTGGTCAAAGGTGTGTATGCCGTCCGGCCGCCGCAGCCGCGGCACCGCCTCCATGTCGGCGAGAGTGGCAACCCGGGACAGTCCGACGGGCGTGGTCTTGAGGCGGACGAGCCGGTTGAGGTCGGCGACGATCCCTGCCCAGTCGAGTGAGGTAGCGGGTTGCGCGGGGGTGCTCATGCCCCACGGTCCCGCCGACTCGGGCACGGCGCAAGGCCCCGGGGCAACGCCCCTCGCGACCTCTGGGTGAGCCCCTGACCTGAGAGGGCCTGGTGCCGGGGCCTGGACAATTGACCCTCCCTGGCACATAGTAAGGATTCCTAATCAAAAAACCGAGCCAGGAGGACCAGGCATGACGCACATCCACGGCTACACCATGGGCCACTCCGCACACGCCGCAGCGGGAGCCGTGTCCGGCGCCGAGCTCGGGCAGCTGCGCGCGAGCGTCCTGTTCGGCGACGACGATCGCGCCGCCTTGCGCCGAGCCGGCGAGCTGCTCGACGACCAGATCGAGGCCCTGCTCGATGTTTGGTATGGCTTCGTCGGCAGCCAGCCCCACCTGCTCGCGCAGTTCAGCAACCCGTCCGGCGCCCCGATCGGCGACTACCTCGACAAGGTCCGCGCCCGCTTCGGGCAGTGGGTCCGCGACACCTGCGCTGCCGACTACGGCGACGACTGGCTGGCCTATCAACACGAGATCGGCCGCCGTCACGCCCGAGTCGCGAAGAACACCACGGACGGGGCTGACTCCACGGCATACGTGCCGATGCGCGACCTCATCGCGCTCATCGTGCCGATCACGGTGACGGTCCGTCCGTTCCTGGAGGGTCGCGCTACCGCCGAGGACAACGTGGACGCCATGATGGGCGCGTGGCTCAAGGCGGTCGTGCTCAGCGTGGCGCTGTGGACCCAGCCCTACGTCGCGGACGGGCAGTGGTAGCTGGCGATCCCGCCGCGACGATCACCGACGCCCTGGAGCGGCTCAGTCAGGTGCAGCGGGTCCTCCTCCAGGAGGTCTCGACCGCCCAGGGGCTGAGCCCCATCCAGGTGCGCATCCTCGGGCTCGTGACGGACGCCGCCGTGCGTCCGTCCGAGCTCGCAGGTCGGCTCGGGGTCACCCGCGCCACAGTCACCGACGCCGTGCGGGCGTTGGAGGGCAAGGGCCTCGTGGTCGTCGCGCCCGACCCGCACGATGGGCGCGGCCGCTTGCTGCAGATCACCGCGGACGGCCAGTCCGTGGCCGGTCGGGTCGCGTCCTGGGGTATGCCGGTCACCCACCACCTCGCGGCCCTCCCGTTGGGCGACCAGGGGTCGGTGCTGGCCGGGCTGCTTGCGTTGCTCGCCGGGCTGCAGGCCGACGGGCTCGTGCCGCGGGCCAGGATGTGCCTCACCTGCCGGTTCTTCCGGCCGCCCACGGGTTCCGGCGAGCGCGGCCGTTCGGCGGCAGCAACGGCCTCGACGGGCCGGGCCGATTCCCCAGGGGTCGCCCGCTGCGAGCTGCTCGGGGCCGACTTGCCGGACACCGCGTTGCGACTGGACTGCCCCGAACACCAGGCCGCCGGCTGATCAGTCGAGCGGGCCGTCGGCGACCCACGTGACGTCCGTGTCGCTCGGATCCCGTTGCGGCGGAGTGCCGTTGACAATGAGCCGGGCTCGCGTCCACGGCCGGTCCGCGGCGATGAACGGGTCCTCGGACCGGGCCCACTCGTCCCAGAACGCCTCGGCCTGCTCCGGACTCCGACCCAGCACGACGTCCCTGGCCAGGCCCCGCCCCCGAGCCTCGGTGTGGTCGGACTGGACCCAGACAACGAGATCGGCGTGGGCGGCCAACTCGGCCCGACTCGCTCCGACACCTTCGACGACCAGACAGCGACCCGCGGGCACCTCGATCGCTCCGGGCCGGTCCCTGGCGACCCACGCCGGCGGTCGGAAGACCACTGGATCGCCGCGCCGAAATGGGTCAAGGACGCCGGCGACGAGTAGGTCGGCCCAGTCGATCGGGTGGTGATGCCAGGCGATGTCGTCAGTGTGCACCACCGTGGCGTCCACCAGCCCGGCCAACCGGCCCGCGAAGGTCGACTTCCCGCCGCCGCTGCGACCGTCGACGAGGATGAGCGGCGCCCGATCGACGGGGAGCACCGCCTGGACCCGGGTCCGCAGGCCCGAGTCGTCCACTGGCTCCCACGCCGTCACCGCAGGCTCTTCCGGCCACCACCTCATCCCGGCAGTATGCCGCCCGCGCCGGCCAGAGACCGCCGCCGGGCGGGGGCTGGCTGCACGGCATACGGACGATCTGACCTGCGTGGCACCTGGCCCCGGTAGCCTGGGACGTCGCCTCGGCGACCACCTCGCGAAGGGAAGGACCCGCGCATGCCCGCAGTCGTCCTCGTCGGTGCCCAGTGGGGCGACGAAGGCAAGGGGAAGGCCACCGACCTGCTCGGTCGTCGCGTCGACTACGTCGTGAAGTTCAACGGCGGCAACAACGCCGGCCACACGGTCGTCATCGAGCAACCCGACGGCAGCGCCCAGAAATACGCCCTGCACCTGCTCCCGTCGGGCATCCTCTCCCCGACGTGCACGCCCGTCATCGGCAACGGCGTCGTGATCGACCTGGAGGTGCTCTTCCGCGAGATCGACGGGCTCAACGCTCGCGGCGTCGACACGTCCAAGCTCATCGTCAGCGCCGACGCGCACATCATCACGCCCTACAACCGGGTCCTCGACAAGGTCACCGAGCGCTTCCTCGGCGCGCGCAAGATCGGCACGACCGGCCGCGGCATCGGCCCGACCTACGCGGACAAGATGTCCCGCACGGGGATTCGCGTCCAGGACCTCTTCGACCGGCACATCCTTGAGCAGAAGGTCGAGGCCGCGCTGCGGTTCAAGAACCAGGTGCTCGCCAAGATCTACAACCGGCGCGCGATCTCGGCTGCCGAGGTGGTCACCGAGCTCGAGTCGTATGCCGCCCGCCTGGCTCCCATGGTCCGTGACACCTCGTTGGTCCTCAAGGAGGCTCTGGACCGGGGGGAGACCGTGCTGCTGGAGGCCGGTCAGGCGACGCTGCTCGACGTCGACTTCGGGACCTACCCGTTCGTCACCTCGTCCAACGCGACCGCCGGCGGGGCCTGCACCGGATCGGGCATCCCACCGACCCGGGTCGCGCGGGTCATCGCGATCCTCAAGGCTTACACGACGCGCGTGGGGGAGGGGCCTTTCCCCACCGAGTTGTTCGACGCCAACGGCGAGTTCCTGCGCAAGGTCGGCACTGAATACGGCACGACGACCGGCCGCCCCCGCCGCTGCGGCTGGATGGACACCGTGATCGGCCGCTACGCCACCCGCATCAACGGGGTCACCGACTTCGTCGTGACCAAGCTCGACGTGCTCACCGGCCTGGACGAGGTGCCGATCTGCGTCGCCTACGACGTCGACGGGGTCCGGCACGATGAGATGCCGGTCAACCAGAGCGACTTCCACCACGCCAAGCCGATCTACGAGACCATGCCCGGCTGGTGGGAGGACATCACCGGGTGTCGCACCTTCGAGGAGCTGCCCGCCAACGCCCAGGCCTACGTCTTGCGCGTCGAGGAGCTCATCGGTGCCCGGGTGTCCGCGATCGGCGTCGGTCCCGGCCGCGACGCCATCATCGTCCGCCACGACCTGCTCGGCGAGGACTGACCCACGACGGATGCCGCCCGCCTGGGCACGGCATACGGGTGGGTCCGCGCACGTGAGCACAACGCAAGGGGCCGGGTCACGTGGACCCGGCCCCTTGGCGTTCCGCTGGATCAGCGGGTGGTGTGCTTCTCGCGACGCCGGGTCAGGACGACCAGCACGCCACCCAGGAGGATGGCCAGCAGACCGAAGAGCACCAGCGGGCCGGACTCGCTGCCGGTGGCCGGCAGCACGGTCTTGGACGCCTTCACCGTGACGACGTTGGATGGCACCTTGGTCGTCGTCTGGCCAGACATGGCGGCGCCGATGTTGTCGCCCTGCCATGAGTAGGTCGTGCCGGGCGCAACCTCGGGGGCGGCGTCGACGTTGACGTCGAAGACGAGCAGGACCGTCGTGCCCGGCAGCATCTCTGCGACGACCATGGTCACCGTGCGTGTCGCCGCGTCGTAGGTGGCCGTGCAGGCCGCGACCTCCTCAAGGCAGGTTGCGCTGCCATCGACGTAGGTGACGCCCACGGGCAACGTATCCGTGACCGTGACGTTGGCCTGCGGAGCGTTGCCGGTCGCGGTGACCTCGAGCAGGTAGGACACGGTGTCACCGAAGTCGACCGTGCCGTCGGTCAGCGCCAAGCCCTCGCCGGCGGCTTCGTATGCCGCCTTGGTGAGAGTCAGCCCGTAGACCTGCTTGATGTTGACGAAGACTCCGGCGTCGGCCGGATCGGCTGAGGCAGCGACCGTGACCTCGTGGACCGTCTCGTCGATGAGGTAACCGTCCGGAGCGGAGATCTCGGTGAGGGTGTAGTCACCGAAGATCAAGTCGGCGACGTGGAAGTAGCCGGGACGCTCGTCCTCGTCCCACCCCTCGTAGCCCGGCTGACCGGTGTAGTCCTCGACGGTGAAGCAGTATCCCTCGGCGATGTTCTCGCAGATCTCGAAGGTGGCGCCACCAAGGATCGCTCCAGCGTCGTCCTTCTTGACCCACGTCATCCGGCCGTTCTGATAGTTCTCGATGGCCCCGAAGTCGAAGACCTCCTGGCCCGAGCTGATGGTCAGGGTGATCGGGTCCGCGATGATGAGATACCCGACCGGGGGGTCCCGCTCAATGAGCGTCCAGTCGCCGGGGGCGAGACCGAGGACGGCGAATGCACCCGCCGCTGGGTCGACGTCCGGGCCCGCACATTCTTCGGCCGACGCGGCAACGCAGTCGGTGACGATGATGAACTGGCCGTCGGGGCCGTAGAGCTCCCACGACGAACCCGCCAGCAGCAGTTCGTGGTCGAACTCGTCCACCTTCTGCCAGGTCGCCACGACAAGCTTGTTGGTGATCGCGCCCTCGGTTACCTGGATAGTCCCCTGGACCGACGGGTCAACCGTGAAGGGGTGCTCGGTCGGGTCGAGGTAGTAGCCAGCCGGGACCGCCGTCTCGACGAGCGTGTAGCTCCCGGCGGACAGGTAGTAGACGATGAACGCGCCCGCGAGCGGGTCCATGTCCCGGCCGGCGCACGGTGCTGCCACACAGTCGTCAACGGTGATCGAGGCTCCCTCGGCGGGCACGATCGACCAGGAGGTGCCGCCCAACGGGTTGCCGTCCGGGCCGACCTTCGTCCAGGAGACCGACGTGGGGACGTTGGCGATACCGGGGGTGAACGTGGTGGCCCGGTTGGACTCGATGCTCACGACATAGGTGGTCGTGTTGATGCGGTAGCCGGCGGGCGCGCCGACTTCAGTCAGGCTGTAGTCACCCTGCAGCAGCCCGAGGACGAGGAACTCACCCGGGTCCGGGTCCATGTCGGGACCAGCACAAGGCGCGGTCACGCAATCGGCCACGGTGAGGTCGGTCGACGGCCCGACCAGCTTCCAGGTCGTGCCCCCAAGGGCGGCGCCGGTGTGGGAGTCGATCTTGGTCCAAGCGAGCGACGGCGGGTCTTCGTTGGTGACCGTGCAGTTGGCCCCGCCGAACTCGGGAATCGTGACGGAACTGACGCCGACCAGTGGGCTGCCGACCGTCCCGTCGGCAGCGGTCACGACACAGGTCCAGTCGGTGAGCGAGTAGTTCAGCCCATTCATGTTCTCGCTGAGGGTGTAAGTGCCCGGCAGAACCGCTGCGCCAAGTCCGGTGGTGGCGTCGTTCGGAGCGGGGTCGACACCGGTCAAGGTGGACGGCCCAGTGGCGGTCAGCGTGAACTCACTGCCGGTTGCGGTGCCGCCGCTGTCGTTGTGGACGGCCTTGTTGAGGACCAGGCCGGTCGCCGCGTTGGTGATCGTGCAGTTGGCGGGTGCAAGCGCAGTGCCGCCGAGCGTGCTCGGTGGGATGAGGAACTCGCTGCCCGTGTCGTCGCCATTCGTGTACATCGTCGTCGTCACCGTCGGGTGACCTGCAGTGAAGATGTCCGTGTAGGTGCAGATGATCTCCTTGAGCGTCCAGGGAGATGGGATGACGCTCTCGGCGATCTGATAGTCAGGCTGCGAGATGACGTTGGTCCAGTTGTGGACGCCACCGATGGTGATGTCGGCGTCCAGCTCCTTGTAGTTCGTGTCCGGCTCGGTCGTGGAGCCACTGCCGTTGAGGTTGACCTTGAGCGAACTATCGTGCACGACATCGAGGTCGGCGCCGTCGTTGGCAGCCCCCTGATCGACGGTGTAGTGGAACAGGTCAGGCGCCGTGATGCCGGCCGGGCTGGACACCTTGTTGACCGTGAGCGCCCCACAGTTGGAGATCTCGACGGGGGTGACGTCGATGAGGTCCTTGACAGCCGAGCTGAGGTCGCCGCCGGTGATCGAGGCGCTCTGCCCGCTGACGTTGGTCGTGCGGCAGGTGTCCTGCGGGATGATCTCCAAACGGGTGAGGTTGATGGCGACCTCACCGTAGTTGCCCTGCTGCGGGTCCGGAGCGGGATCTTGCTGGTCCGGGGCGCTGGACGCAAAGCCTTGGATCGCGTCGGCGGGCATCGGCTGCTGGACCCACACACCGGCCACCCGGCGGTGCATGAGGATGGTCACCGAGTTGTCGCTCGGGTTGAAGTCGAAGATGAACAGGTAGTCCCCGTCGAGGTCCCCGGCGCTGGGCACAATGCCGTCACCGTCATCGAGGTAGAGCATGGTCTGCCACGTGCCGTTCCCGCCGCACTTCTGATAACCCACGTAGAGGATGTCGTTGATCTGCCCGTTGACGTCGACCTTCTCGGCCGCCATGTCCAGCCAATCGATGTCGGTCTTGCCGTTTGGTTCGGTGTGCACCCCGATCGGCCAGAGGGGACCGTCCTGGATCTTCGTTCCACCCTCGGCAGCGTCATCGCCTGGCACGGCGCAACCACTGGTGCCGCCCATGTCGATGGTTCGGTGGACGTAGTAGAGGCCCGTGGTCGGGTATCCGCCAGGAGTCGTCCCCGGTCCGTAGGGCGCGTCGAAGTCGTTGGGCCCGTAGGAGTCACCGTCGATGGCGAAACTCGTCGCGGGCAGGAAGCCCGGGTTGGTCGCGGACGCCGTCGGCGTGCCGCCAGCGATCATCGCCAGTGGGAGTGCCAAGGCCGAGGTGGCCAGCACCCCGATTCGGCGGCGCAGGGAGCCACGAGGGGACAGGGCGGAGGCAGTCATGACGAACCCGTTCGCGTCGTCGGTTCAGGCGAGGGAGGCATCGCCCGATGGCCAGCCAGAGACCCCCGCCACTGGCTAGCACCGATAAACCTACGGCCGACTGAGTGAGCCGTCAGGGGATCCCGGGAAATCCGCGGCGCCCGTTACCACAGCGTGATCAGAACCTCGTCCGAATGGGTGAGACAAATCGCCCACCAAGCCCACTGCCTGTCACCCGTCGGGAAGCGCAGCGCCCGCCCGCCAGGCGGTGACGCTCACCGCATCACTGGGAGCGCAACACCGACATCCGATGCGCCGCTCTGGTCAAAACAACATAAAGGGTGCGTATGCCGCCGGGAGACTCCCGCACGATCTCGTCGGGATCGACGACGACCGTCGCGTCCCACTCCAGACCCTTGGTCGACAACGGGTCCAACACCCGCACTCGCCCCTGGGCCGAGCCGTCCAACTCGGCGAGTGCTGCGGCATACCGGCGGGGGGTGATGACCGCGATGGTGCCGTCGACCTCTTCCCCGAGTCGCGCCACCTCGGCTGCGACCGCGTCCACCGCCAACTCTCCGAGACTTCCCTCGCGCGGCGGTATGCCGGTCTCCCGCACCGCCTCGGGGATGTCCGCGTCGGGCACCTCGGTGCGCACGACCGCCGCGGCGTAGTCGAAGATCTCGCGGGCGTTGCGGTAGTTCGTGCCCATGTGGAACAGCCGGTGTTCCTGCCCGCCCCACGCGTCGGCTCGCGCGGTCAACGACTCCGCCGGGTCGGGCCACGCGCTCTGCGCAGCGTCGCCGACGACGGTCCAGGAAGCATGACGCCCCCGCCGCCCGAGCATTCGCCACTGCATCGGCGACAGATCCTGCGCCTCGTCGACCAGGACGTGCGCGTAGTCCGGCGTCCGCTCGATGCGCCCGGCCAGGAGCCGCTCCCGCGGGTCATGAGGGGTGGTCTCGTATGCCGGCTCCACGAGCTCCGGTCGCAGCGCGCCTCCCGTGGCCCCTTCGAGGAGCTCGTCGAGGTTCTCGATCTCATAGAAGCCGCGCTCCTCGGCCGGCTGCTCCTGCACCGGCCCCAATCGCACGGACAACTCGTCGACGAGGGCGACATCGGCGATCGACCACGTTCCGGTCTCCAACGCCGTCAGCAGCGACCGGTGCACTGCATCGGTCTCCTCGCGGCTGAGCAGGCCAGCGGCGCAGACGTCCAGCCGCTCGCGGTCGGCCAGCCAGAGCAGCACCTCCCGCGGGTCCACCTGCGGCCACCACGCCGCCAGGAACGCCTCGACGTCAAGGTGGTCGGCGAACCGCCCGAGGAACTCCTCACGTTCGGGATGCCCCACGGAGCGCAGCGCCGTCTCGGCCAGGGTGTTTCGCGCTGCATCGACGGCGAGGTTGTGTGGGTGTTGTCGAAGCACGTGGGCCCGGACCCGTTGCAGGACAGCGGAATCCAGGCGCACGGCATACCCGGCGACAAAGGTGCGCAGCTCGGTGGGGACGCCGTCGGGCAGCCCACGCGCCGCGCGCGCGAGCACCTCACGCATCCGCAGCGAACCCTTGACCGCTGCTGCCGCTGGGTCGTCGTGCCGGTCGGTCGACATGGCGTCGACGACGTCGCCGAGCGCGCGCAGCGCGACGCTGTCCTCACCGAGCGAGGGCAGCACCCGCTCGATGTATGCCGTGTAGGCCGCCGACGGCCCGACGACGAGGATCCCGCCACTTTCGTAGCGACGCCGGTCGGCATAGAGCAGGTATGCCGCCCGGTGCAGGGCCACGACCGTCTTGCCCGTGCCAGGACCGCCGGTGATCTCGGTGACCCCGCGTCCGGGAGCCCGGATCGCCTCGTCCTGGTGGCGTTGGATGGTGGCGACGATGTCGCGCATCCGGGCGCCGCGGCTTCGGGTGAGAGCGGCCATCAGGGCGCCGTCGCCGAGCACGACGAGCCCATCGGGCGGGTCGGGCACCATGAGGTCGTCCTCGGCGCCCACCACCACCGGCCCCCGGCAGCGCAGAACGCGGCGGCGCAAGACGCCCATCGGCTCGACCGGTGTGGCCCGGTAGAAGGGCGCGGCCGCCGGTGCCCGCCAGTCGATGACCAGCGGTTCGTAGTCGTCATCGCGCACCCCGAGCCGCCCGATGTAACGGACCTCGCGCTCGGCCTGGCCCTCGCCTTCGCCGCCCGCGATCGGGTGATCGAGGTCGAGTCGGCCGAAGACCAGTCCCTCATATTGGGTGTCCAGCGCGTGCTGCCGGCGAGCGGCATGGAAGACAAGGGCATCGCGCTCGAAAAGCCCAGCGACTTCTTCGAGGCGGGCCTCTCCGGTGCGCTCGGTGCGCCCCCGGGCCATGCCCTCGGCCGCCACGAGCCGGGCGCGTTGCGAGGCCTTGTCGAGCTCGGTGTAGACGCGGTCGACGTGCGCCTGTTCGATCGCCAACTCAGCCGCGAGGGTGTCGTCTCCCCCGGGGAGTGCTTGGGGCAGGTCGGGGGCCGTCGTCATCGGGCACCCGTCCTGGTCACGGCGTCCATCCGGTCGCAGGTTTCCGTCCGGTCGATACGAGCGGCCGGTCTGCCCGGCCACGGAACGCACAAGTCTAGTGCAGCCCGGGACCTCGCCGAGTCCGACGAATCGGACGAGGTCGGGCGCGCAGCAACCGGGCGCCGCGGTCCTGGCGGGCCCTAGGGTTGGACCGTGAAGGTCCTTGTCATCGGCTCCGGAGCCCGTGAGCACGCCCTCGTCCGCGGCCTCATCGCCGACTCGGACGTGTCCGCCGTCGTCGCGGCCCCCGGCAACCCCGGGATCGAGGCCGTGGCCCCGTGCGAGCCGCTCGCCGACGTGTGCGATGCGCACGCAGTCCTCGAGGTGGCGGCACGGCATACGGTCGATCTTGTCGTCGTGGGCCCAGAGGCGCCGCTCGTCGCGGGAGTGGGTGACGCCTTGCGGGCCGCTGGGTATGCCGTCTACGGCCCGTCCGCGGCCGCCGCGCGGCTGGAGGGCAGCAAGTCTTTCGCCAAGGAGGTCATGGCCTGCGCCGGTGTCCCGACCGCACTTGCCCACGTCTGCACGACGATGGCTGAGGTCGAAGCGGCCCTGGACGCCCTCGGCGCGCCCCACGTGGTCAAGGACGACGGGCTCGCCGCCGGCAAAGGTGTGGTTGTCACCGACGACCGTGAGGCCGCGCTGGCCCACGCGCGGGCTTGCCTGGCCAAGCCCGGCGGGCAGCTGGTCGTCGAGGAGTTCCTCGACGGTCCCGAGGTCTCGGTCTTCTGCATCTGCGACGGCACCGCGGTCCGGGCGCTGGCCCCCGCCCAGGACTTCAAACGGGTCGGCGACGGGGACGCTGGCCCCAACACCGGCGGCATGGGCGCCTATTCGCCGCTGCCGTGGGCGCCCCCTCACCTGTCCGACTGGGTCATCGAGCACATCGCCCAGCCGACCGTCGACGAGATGCACCGACGCGGGACGCCGTTCGTCGGCACGCTCTATGTCGGGCTCGCGATGACCTCGCGCGGCCCGCGGGTGGTCGAGTTCAATGCGCGCTTCGGCGACCCCGACGGGCAGGTCTCGCTCGCCCGGTTGGTCACCCCCCTCGGCGGCCTGCTGTATGCCGCCGCCACCGGCCACCTCGACGACCTGGACGATCTGCACCACCGGCCCGAAGCAGCCGTGGTCGTGGTCGTGGCGGCTGAGGGCTATCCGGTGGCTCCCGTGACCGGCGGGGCGATCAACGGGCTGGCCGAGGCGGCGTCGGTGCCGGGGTCTTGGGTGTTGCACGCCGGGACCCGCCTGGGCCTGGATGGCGAGCTCGTCTCAGCGGGGGGGCGCGTGCTGGACGTCATGGCCATGGGGGCCGACCTCGCGTCGGCGAGGGAGACGGCATACCAGGCGGTGTCCTTGGTGCGCCTGGACGGAGCCCACCATCGGTCCGACATCGCACTCGCAGCAGCGCGCGGTGAGATTCACATCCCAGGGAGTGACACATGAGCGACACGACGGCCCTCGTGCTGCCCGGCTACGAGCACGTCTACTCGGGGAAGGTCCGCGACCTCTACGCCCCGCTTGACCCCGTCTCGGGGCAGCCGCGCAGCGACCAGGTGCTGTTGGTGGCCTCCGACCGGATCTCAGCGTTCGACTACGTGCTCGACACGCCGATCCCCGACAAGGGGAAGGTGCTCACCCAACTGTCGCTGTGGTGGTTCGACCGGTTGGACGGGGTGGAGAACCACGTCGTGTCGACCGACGTGCCTGCCGCGGTGGCGGGGCGTGCGGTGCTCGTGCGACGCCTGGAAATGATCCCGGTCGAGTGCATCGCCCGGGCCTATCTCACCGGGAGCGGCCTGGCGGAGTATCGCCGTGCCGGCTCGGTCTCGGGAGTGCCCCTGCCGGCGGGCCTGGACGACGGTTCCCGCCTGCCGGTCCCGATCTTCACCCCGACGACCAAAGCCCCCATCGGCGAGCACGACGAGCCGATGACGATCGAGCAGGTCCAGCATGTCGTGGGCACTCAGGTGGCGGCCCGCATCGACGTCTTGGCCCGGCGAATCCTGGCTCGTGGCAACGAGATTGCGTCGGCCAACGGCATCATCATCGCGGACACCAAGGTCGAGTTCGGCATCGACCGGACCCGGGAGGACCACGCTGGCGGACCGCTCATCGTCCTGGCCGACGAGGTGCTGACCCCCGACTCGTCGCGGTTCTGGCCGGCCGATCAGTGGCAGCCGGGTCGGTCGCAACCGTCTTTCGACAAGCAGTATGTCCGCGACTGGCTCACGTCACCGGCCAGCGGCTGGGGCCGGGCTTCGGGCGAGGCTCCGCCGCCGCTGCCGGACGAGGTCGTCGAGGCAACCCGCGCCCGCTATGTGGAGGCCTATGAACGGATCACCGGCAGCACGCTGCCGTGAACCCGACTGACCACGACGAACGAACAGGGGAACGACGATGACGCAACAGCCACCTCAGCCAGGCACGAGTGCGACTCCCGTGCGGTTCAAGGTCCGCCAACGCCTCACCCTCATGGTCAACCGCTATGAGATCCACGGGGTCGACGACGCTGGAGTCGAGACCCAGTTGTGGGCCCTCGCCGAGCAGAAGCGCCTGGCGTTCAAGGAGCAAGTGACCTTCTACGCCGACGCAGAGAAGACCCGCCCGGTCTTCGGCTTCAAGGCGCGCAGCGTCATGGACCTCGGGGCGACCTACGACGTGACCGATGCCGACGGTCGGCCGATCGGGTGGTTCAAGAAGGAATTCGCGGCCTCGCTAACCCGCTCGACCTGGCTGTTGGGGTCTCCGACCATTCAAGCGACGGGCACCGAGCGCAATGCGAAGGTTGCCGTCTTGCGCCGGGTCTGGGAGTTCATCCCCATCGTGGGTGAGATCCCGGTGCCGTTCCTCTTCCACTTCGACTTCGTCACCGAAGACGGCCAGAACGTCATGTCCAGCGTCAAGCGCCCCTCGCTGAAGGACGTCTACGAGATCACCGTGTCGCCGACGTCCTCGGGTGTGCTCGACTGGCGGGTCGCCGCCGCGATGGCGGTCGCGCTCGACGCCCTCCAGTCCCGCTGACCCCGGCCCCCCACGGGGTATGCCGTCGATTCAGGCGTCGTAGGTCGTCGCACCGTCCACGGGTGGGACGGGATGCCAGATACCGTCGGCTGCCGAAGCCACCGCGGCGTCTGCTGCGGCCGCTGCCGCCCACCCGTCCGACGCCGATGGTGCCAGCTGCGCTCCGGTGAGCACCGACCGCAGGAACAGCTGCGCTTCGACGACCTTGAGATCGTCGAACCCCATCGGCACGCCCGGACCGGGTTGGAACCGCGCGAAGTCGCCGTGCCGTGGGCCGGCGAGCGCAGTGGTGTAGCCGTGCTCCGGCCCGTTGCCGGTGGTGCTCACCAGGCAGGTCTGCAGCTCGTTGAGCTTCTCGAAGTTCCACCGGATCGACCCGGCCGTCCCGTAGACCTCGATGACGTATTCGGAACGCGGGCCGACCGAGACCCGCGAGGACTCCAGCGTGCCGACCACCCCGTTGTCGAACCGGGCGAGGATGCCGACGTAGTCCTCGTTCTCAACGGGGCCGCGCTCGTCGCCGATCTCGAAGCCACCATGACCGACGCCAACCTTCGTCGGAATGGGCCGCTCCTCGATGAACGTCGAGCTGAGCGCGGTCACTGAGGCGATCCTTCCGACGAGGAACTGCGCGAGATCCATGCCGTGTGACATGAGGTCCCCGACGACGCCGGACCCGGCCCGGGCCCGGTCGTAGCGCCACGTCAACGGTCCATCAGGCGCCGAGGCGTAGTCGGCGATGAGCCAGACGCGGATGTTGGTCACCCGGCCCAGGGCACCGTCGCGGATGAGTTGGCGGGCCCGCGCGACGGCCGGAGCATGCCGGTAATTGAACCCGACCGAGGTGACGACACCAGCGGCTGCTGCCGCGCGGGCGATCTGCGCGCTCTCGTCCACGCTGACCCCCATCGGCTTCTCGATCCAGAACGGTTTGCCAGCGGCCGCTGCCGCCAGCGCGATTTCCTTGTGCAGGAAGTTCGGCGAGCAGATGGACACCACGTCGACCTCGGGGTCGGCCAGCAGGTCGCGGTAGTCAGCGCTTGTGCGGACGAAACCCAGCTGGGTGGCCGCATACTCGCGCGCCTCGGGCACTGGGTCCGCGGCGTGGACGAGGCGGGTGCGGACCCCGAGGTCGGGGTAACGCAGCGGGGCCACAAGGTAGGAGGTCGAATGGAGGCGACCCATCCACCCCAGGCTGATGACGCCGATTCCTAGGTCACGCACGAGGTTCGTTTCCCTTACAAGTAGTGACGCTGTGCAGTCTTCTCGCGGACATACTCGGCGTATGCCGTCTGCGTGCTCTCAAGGTCACTGACCTGCGACACGGGGACGTCCCACCACGCGGAACCGGGTGGGTTCGGTCCGTAGAGATCGGTCTCGATGTAGAGCACGGTCGTGTGGTCGGACGCGGCGGCCGTGGCGTAGTTGGCCCGGAAGTCCGCGATCGTCGCGCACCGCAGGACGTCCGCGCCCCAACTGGCCGCGTTGGCGGCCAGGTCGAAGGGCACGTTCTCCCCGTCCAATCGACCCGAGGTGCGGCTTCGCATCCGGTACTGCGTCCCGAAGCGCTGCGAGCCGCGCGACTCCGACAGCCCGCCGATCGAGGCGAACCCGTGGTTCTGCAGGAGGACGATGATGACCTTGACGCCCTCGGACACGATCGTCGCGATCTCCTGAGGGAGCATCTGGTAGGTGCCGTCGCCGACGATGGCGACGACCTCGTGCCCGTCGCCCAGGGCGAGCTTGGCCCCGAAGGCTGCGGGGATCTCGTAGCCCATACAGGAATAGGCGTACTCCACGTGATATTGCACGGGAGTCGTTGCCCGCCAGAGACATTGGAGATCGCCAGGCATCGATCCGGCCGCGTTGATGACGACGTCCTCCGGCCCCATGAGTTCGTTGAGAGCACCGAAGACTTCGGTCTGGGCCGGCAAGGGGGTCTGGTCCCGGTGGTAGCACTCGTCGACCAGGCGCTGCCACGCGGCATCGAGGTCCACCGCCTCCCGCCGGTATGCCGCGTCGACCTCCCACCCGTGCAGGGCGACGGTGAGGGCGACGAGGGCCTCCTGAGCGTCAGCGACGAGCATCGTCGCGCAGTGCTTGGCTGCGTCGAAACCGAGAGTGTTGACGTTGACGAACTGGACGTCGGGGTTCGCGAAGATCGTGTGGCTGGCCGTGGTGAAGTCGGAGTAGCGAGTCCCGATGCCGATGACGACATCCGCTTGCCGGGCAAGGGTGTTCGCGGCAGACGTGCCGGTCGATCCGACGCCACCGACGGCGCTCGGGTGGTCCCAGTTGATCGCTCCCTTGCCGGCGTGGGTGTCGGCGACGGGGATGCCGGTCGCGGTGGCGAAGGCCCGCAGCTGATCGGAGGCACCGGCATACACGACGCCGCCTCCGGCCACGATGAGGGGACGTTTCGCGGCCCGGATGGCCTCGACGGCGCGGGCGAGCGCGGCAGTCTCGGGGGCAGGCCGGCCGACGTGCCAGACCCGCTTGCGAAACATCGCAATGGGCCAGTCGAAGGCCTCCGCCTGGACGTCCTGCGGGAGGCAGATGGTGACGGCGCCGGTGTCGGCAGGGTCGGTAAGGACCCGCATCGCGCCGAGCAACGACGGGATGAGCTGCTCGGGCCGGTTGATCCGGTCGAAGAACCGGGAGACCGGGCGGAACGCGTCATTGACCGAGACGTCGAGAGTGCCGGGGTCCTCAAGCTGCTGGAGCACCGGATCCGGGTAGCGCGTGGCGAACTGGTCCGACGGTAGGAGCAGGACGGGGATCCGGTTGGTCGTTGCCAGCGCAGCGCCGGTGACCATGTTGGTGGCACCCGGACCGATCGAGGTCGTGACGGCCATGGTCTGGAGTCGGTTCTTCGTGCGGGCGAAAGCCGTCGCGGCATGGACCGCTCCTTGCTCGTTGCGGACCAGCAGGTAGGGCAGCCGCTCACCCACCTCACCGGCCTCGGCCGCGGTCTGGTCCTGCAGCAGCGCTTGGCCGACGCCAGCGACGTTGCCGTGACCGAAGATGCCGAACATCCCTGTCACGAGCCGCTGTTCGACGCCGTCGCGTTCGGAGTGCTGGTTGGCGAGGAACCGTACCAGCGCTTGGGCCACCGTCAGCCGCACCGTCTCGGTCATGTCGTCGTCCTTCTCGCGAGTAGCTGCTGGTTGTCGAGGTGGTTGCCTGATTCGGAGGGTATGCCGTCCGCTCGCCTCACGGGGCGGGGAGCAGGACGTCTCGGACGAGACGGTCGAGCTCCTCGTCGGCACCGAGGAACTGGCGCAAGGTCTTGCGGGTCGCTCCGAACGCGTCGAACTCGTCGGTCGTCATGCCGTCGGGCTCGTAGGCTCGGCGGAAGTCCGGGATCTGGTGCAAGGCATCAAGGATGGTCGGGTCGACCGGGATGTCCATCCGAGGGGCTGGGTCGTGTCCGCTGGCCTGGAACTTCTCCTGCCAGCCGAAAGGCGGCGAGATGACGACGTCGCCGCCGATGAACTCGCTCCACTGCAGCTGGTTACGGAACGCGGCGGACAGCAGGCGCGAACGGAAGCCCCGCTCCTGGAAGATCGCGTAGGCCCGTTTGAAGGCGGCCACCCCGGCCCACTCCAGATAGGCCGGTTCGATGTCAATGCCATCGCGCTTGACGACCTCCTTGAGCCAGTCGTCGAGGCGACCGACCATGATCGTGACGACCGGGCCCATGGTGGAGATGTCGTGACCGGCGGCCTCGCGAGCGGCCAAGCCGCGTTCGATGGCCTCGGCGGCAGCGACCGCTTGGGGGACTGTGAACGACACGGTGACGTTCATGCTGACGCCGCGAGCCGTGGCGTCCTCGATGGCGGCAATTCCCTTGCGGGTGGCTGGGATCTTGACGATGACGTTGGGCGCGACCTGGGCGAACCGCTCGGCCTGGTCGGCCAGCGCCTTCGCATCGCGATAGAGGCGCGGGTCGGTCTGCATCGACAGGCGGCCGTTGTGTCCGTGGTGCTGGGCGAACGCCGGTTCAAGCAGCCGGGCAGCCTCGATAGAGATCTCCTCGACGACCTGCCAACCGATCTGCGACTCCGATGCGGTCGGGCGCTCGGCCGCGATCTCGCGCATACGATCCGACCATCGAGGGAGGTCCGCCTTGACGCAGGTGACCGCGATGACCGGGTTGCATGTGGCGCCCACGGCCCCCCATTCGATGGACTGGGCAAGCTCCCGAGGGTCGGCCGAGTCGTTCCACAGGACGGTGGGCGTCGTCTGGGTCATCGTCAGTAGTGGCGATGCGGTGCCTGACATGGTTCCTCCGGGGCGGTCGGCGCGGCTGGTCGCCGGGACAGCGGTGTCGCGGCCGTTGATCGTGGTGTCAAACGGGAGTGGTAGGTCGAGAGTAGTCCTGACCGACCCTGCCGTGTCAATATGTTGTCCTAACATTATGGCAAAGACGTGGGGCATGCCGCACGCTCAGCTAGCCGGGCGGGATACCGCCGCGTCGGTCAGCGCGCGCGGTGTTTGGCGACGTAGGTCTGCATCGTGGCGAGCTGGAAGCGCGCCATCTCGCCGGCCGTCTCGTCCTCAGCGAACACGCTGTTGCACATGACCGTGCCGGGGCGGTCGTAGAAGCCGATCTCGGCGAGGCCGCCGAAGAAGTCGTCCCAGTTCAGGTCGCCGTCGCCGATCTTCAGGTGTTGGTGCACGCGGGCTGTGTTGCCAGGAGGGTTGGAGATGTAGCGCAGGCCGTGCGAACGGTGGTGGTCCATGGTGTCTGCGACGTGCACGAGCCGGATGAGATCCCCCGCCTCGCGCATGATCTCCCTCATCGGGTGACCCATGTGGTAGCTGTGGCAGGCGACATAGACCATCCCGACGTTCCGGCTGTTGAGCCCTCGGATCACCCGGATCGCCTCAAGCCCGTCCTCGACGAAGTCGTCTGGGTGGGGGTCGATGAGCAGGTCGATTCCCTCGCGTTCGATGATCGGGAGGAGCTCCTCCATCGTCTTGAAGAACGCTGCCTCCGAGTCCTCGGACCGCTCAGGTCGACCGGAGAACTCGGTGCCGATGACGGTGACGCCGAGGTCGACCGTGATCTGGATGATCCGCTTCCAGTTGCGCACAGCGGCCTCGCGCGCGCTCTCGTCGGGGCCGGACCAGCGTTGCACCGGAAGGACCGAGGCGATGCCAACCCCTGCGTCATCACATGACTTCTTGAAAGCCCGGACCAGGGCGTCGTCCGCTTTGGGGTGGCGGAAGAACGGAATGAAGTCCCGATGCGGCGTCAGCTGAATGTGCTCATAGCCGAGGTCGGCCACCACCCGCGGGAAGTCCAGCAGGCGGTGGTCATGGTGGAACGGGGTCGGGTCCTGGGCGATCTTCACGGTGCCTCCTCTGGCGTGCCTGACGTCACTATGTCAGGACATTAGTGCCAGCGCCACCCCCAGGTTGAGAGGTTGCCGCTAGATCGTCAGCGCGCGTGCTCATCCACGCGCTTCCTCAGCGCGGCTCGTGCCAGTGCCAGGGCGCTTCCTCAGCGCGGCTCGTGCCAGTGCCAGGGCGCTTCCTCAGCGCGGCTCGTGCCTCGCCGCTAGATCGTCAGCGCTCGAGCCGCTAGATCGTCAGCGCTCGTGCACCGTCACGTCGAAGGCGTACTGGTCATAGCGGTAGCAGTGATCCCCGAACTCGATCGCCGTTCCGGCTGCGTCATACGCCCGACGGGTCATCGTCAGCAGCGGATCGCCCGGGGACAGATCCAGCCGCTTCCGCTCGACGCTGCGGGGCTTTCGGGCCCCGATCGTCTGATGGGCGACAACTGGGCGCACGCCGCGAGCCCGGAGCACGGCATACAGGCTGCCGGAGGCGAGCTCCTCCTCGGTGATGTCGCTGAACTGCGGCGGCAGCCAGTTGTGCATGAGAGCCGTTGGAATATCCCCGGCGAGGCGCAACCGCTCGACGTAGAACAGCGGGGTGTCCGCCGGCAGGTTGAGCGCGCTGGCCGCCCTCGGCGTCACCGACTGGCGGTTGATGTCCAACACCCGGGTGACGGGGCGCTTCCCCTTGCGCTCCATATCCTCGAAGAGGCTGGTCAACTCGTCACGGCGGTGGATGACCTCGCTTGCCACTGCCGTCCCGACCCCACGGCGACGAACGAGCAGCCCCCGGGACACCAGCTCGGCGATGGCGCGTCGCACGGTCGGACGGGACAGGTCGAGGCGATCCGCGAGAGCAAGCTCGTTCTCGAACGGGTCACCCGGCTGGAGGGTTCCGTCCTCGATCGCAGCGGTGAGCTGCTCGGCGAGCTGGTGATAGAGCGGGACGGGGCTCGCCCGGTCGATCAACACGGGGATCTGGCGCACGGCCCGAGCATATGTCAGGAGACCCTGTTTGTCTCGGAAGCCAATTGTCCTAACAAAGATTGACAAAGTCAGCTCGGGTCAGGCACGCTGAGGACGCGCGCCAGAGCTTCGCGAGCGCGCCCCACACACCGGAGGTGACCACGTTGATGACCACCCAGTCCTTCGACGTGCTGTGCATCGGCCGCGTCGGGGTCGACCTCTACCCCATGCAGACTGGGGTCGGGCTGGAGGAGGTCAAGACCTTCGGCAAGTTCCTGGGAGGGAGCGCGGGCAACGTCGCGGTCGCGGCGGCCCGCTACGGTCACTCGGCTGCGATCATCAGCCGGACCGGAGACGACCCGTTCGGGCGTTTCGTCGCTCAAGCGTTGGCCGATCTGGGCGTGGCAACGACGTTCCTCGGGATCGACCCGTGGCTCCCCACGCCGGTCACTTTCTGCGAGATCTTCCCGCCCGACCACTTCCCGCTCTACTTCTACCGTTACCCCCAGGCTCCTGACCTGCGGGTCGGACCCGAGCAGATCCCACCGTTGGCCGTCGCCGACAGCCGGGTCTTCTGGACGACCCTCACCGGACTGTCGGCCGAGCCGAGCCGGAGCGCACACGCCACGGCATGGGGCGAGCGCGGACGGAAGGCGCACACGGTCCTGGACCTCGACTACCGACCGATGTTCTGGGTCCACGAGAGCGATGCCACCCGAGCGGCCGGGGAGGCGCTTGCGTGCTCGACGGTGGCTATCGGCAACCTTGACGAGTGCCGCATCGCCGTGGGCGAAACCCAGCCGGATCGAGCGGCCCACGCGCTGCTCGACCGCGGCGTCGACCTGGCCATCGTCAAACAGGGTCCCAGGGGGGTCCTGGCGATGACCGCCGACGAACGCGTCGAGTGCCCGCCGGTTCCCGTCGAGGTCGTCAACGGCCTTGGCGCCGGAGATGCGTTCGGCGGCGCTGTCTGCCACGGCCTGCTCAACGGCTGGGGTCTGCGCGAGACGATCGAGTTCGCCAGCGCCGCGGGCGCTCACGTCGCAGCCCGACTCGAGTGCGCGACCGCCATGCCCGACGAGCCCGAGGTCCGGGCTCTCCTGCATCAGGCAGGCCGGGCATGATCGACCACTCGTCGACCCGGCCGCTCGACCTGGCGGCGATCTCGCGACGGCGACTCCTGGAGCCGCACGGCATACCGGACGCCTGGGCGGCGCGTCGCCCGGGTTCAGTTCCGCCGGACGGGCGGCTGCTCATCATTGCGGCCGACCATCCCGCCCGCGGTGCGCTCGGAGTTCGGGAAGACCGCCGGGCGATGGCTTCGCGCTCGGACCTGTTGCGGCGCTTGGCGATTGCCGTGACGCGCCCCGGAGTCGACGGCGTGCTCGGGACGGCCGACATCCTCGAAGACTTGCTGCTCGCTGGCCTCCTCGGTGACCGGATGGTGTTCGGATCGATGAACCGAGCCGGCTTACAAGGTGCGATCTTCGAGTTCGACGATCGGTTCACGGCATACGACGCGGCGACCATCGCCAGGCTGGGACTGGACGGCGGCAAGATGCTCACCCGCGTCGCCTACGACGACCCGGCCACGGCAGCGACACTCGCGGCGAGCGGCCGCGCAGTGACCGAGCTCGCCGCCTTTGACCGGATCGCGCTCGTCGAGCCGTTCCTTTCTGCGCGTGGGGCCGACGGATGGGTCCGCAACCTTCTCGACCCCGACTCGGTGATCATGTCGATCGCCATCGCAGCCGGGCTCGGCGCGACCAGCGCGCGGACCTGGCTCAAGCTCCCTGTGGTGCCCGAGATGGACCGAGTCCTGGACGCGACGACCCTGCCGACACTCCTTCTCGGCGGCGACCCAACCTCGGAGCCCGCCCAGACCTATGCGACCTGGCGGCGCGCTCTCGCGTGTCCGCCCGCGGTGGGTTTGGTCGTCGGCCGGTCCTTGCTCTACCCGCCGGACGGTGATGTCGCCGCCGCTGTGGATATCGCTGCCGACCTCGTTCACGGAGGCGTTCGATGAGTGACTGGTTCCGGCCGGCCGGGTCGAGCGGCGACGCCGATTTCGACGTGCGGATCACCCCCGGCGACCCTGGATGGGCCCACACCGGGCTGTATGCCGCCACCTTGCAGCCCGGAGAGTCGCGAACCATCGACACCGGCGACTGCGAATGGATCGTCCTGCCGTTGTCCGGTGGCGGTGCGGTCGTGGAGGTGGGGGAGCGCTCGTTCACCCTCGAAGGGCGCCCGGACGTTTTCGCGGGGCCGACCGACCTCGTTTACGTTCCGCGGGACTCCCGCTTCACCGTCTCTAGCACGCGCGGTGGGCGGATCGCCTTCCCGTTCGCGAAAGCGCGGCGTGTCTTCCCCGTATGCCGTGTGCCTGCCTCCGCAGTCCCCGTTGAGCTGCGGGGCTCCGGCCACTGCTCACGACAAGTGCAGAACTTCGGGACTCCCGGTGTCTTGGAAGCGGATTCGATCATTGCCTGCGAGGTGATCACGCCAGCCGGGAACTGGTCATCCTACCCTCCGCACAAGCACGACGAGGACCGTGCGGGCGTCGAGACCCACCTCGAGGAGATCTACTACGTCGAGCTGCGGCCGGTGCGCTCGGTGGTGGGAGGCGCCGCGGGTGAACAGCAGGCCGGGATCGCCTACCTGCGCAACTACGGCACCGATGATGCGCCGATCGACACCCTCGAAGAGGTCCGCAGCGGCGACGTCGTGCTCATCCCCCACGGCTGGCACGGTCCTGCGATGGCCCCACCGGGCTACGACCTCTACTACCTCAACGTCATGGCCGGCCCCGGCCAGACGCGCGCGTGGCTCATCTGTGACGACCCGGCCCACGCCTGGGTTCGAGGGACGTGGCCCGACCAGCCGGTCGACTCGCGACTGCCCTTCGCCGGGCGTTGACCACCCGGCATCCCTGACCGCACTCGAACGCTCCGGCGTTGACCGAAACAGGTCGGCCCTTCCTGGAACGGCTTGAGTCGGCCTATCGTGCGGACATGGCCGAGATCCCCTGTCGGTAGCGGCCTAGGCTGGCGGAAGCCGACGGCATACGTTAATATGTTAGAACAAACGAGAGACGACCTTAGGAGCGCGCATGAGCACCACCCGCCGCATCACCCATCTCATCGGGCACTCCGAGTGGGACGGGGCCGCCGAGCGGACCGGTGACGTCTACAACCCGGCGACCGGTGAGGTGACCGGCAAGGTCGACTTCGCATCGAAGGCGCTGGTCGACGAGGTCGTGGCCAAGGCGGCCGTGGCCGCCGCAGAGTGGGGACAGGCGTCGCTCGCCAAGCGCACCCAGGTGCTCTTCGCCTTCCGTCAGCTGCTCAACGACAACAAGGAGCAGATCGCAGCGATCATCACCTCCGAACACGGCAAGGTGACCTCTGACGCGATCGGCGAGGTCACTCGGGGGCTTGAGGTCGCCGAATTTGCCTGCGGCATACCGCATCTGCTCAAGGGCGGCTTCTCGGAGAACGTGTCGACGAATGTCGACACCTATTCGATCCTGCAACCCCTCGGCGTCGTTGGGGTCATCTCGCCCTTCAACTTCCCCGCCATGGTGCCGATGTGGTTTGTCCCCATCGCGGTCGCTTGCGGTAACGCCGTCGTCATCAAGCCGTCGGAGAAGGACCCGTCCGCGGTCAACGCGGTCGCCGAGCTGTGGCGTCAGGCCGGTCTGCCGGACGGCGTCATGAACGTCGTGCACGGCGACAAGGAGGCGGTCGACGCGCTCCTGGACAACCCGACGGTGAAGTCGATCTCGTTCGTGGGGTCCACGCCGATCGCGAAGTACGTCTACGAGAAGGGGACCGCCAACGGCAAGCGGGTCCAGGCTCTCGGGGGCGCCAAGAACCACATGCTTGTCCTGCCCGATGCCGACCTCGACCTCGCGGCCGACGCCGCCGTCAACGCTGGCTTCGGGTCGGCTGGCGAGCGGTGCATGGCGATCTCGGTGCTGCTGGCCGTCGACTCCATCGCCGACGAGCTCATCGCCAAGATCACCGAGCGGATGGCGACGCTCAAGACTGGCGACGGCTCGACGGCCTGCGACATGGGCCCGATCGTCACGGGCGTGGCGCGGGACCGGATCGTCGGTTACATCGAGGCGGGAGTTGCCGCAGGCGCGAGTCTGGTTGTCGACGGTCGCGAGACGCAGTTCCACGGCGCTGAGGGTGGCTTCTTCGTCGGCCCGACGCTGTTCGACAACGTCGCCACCGACATGTCGATCTACACCGACGAGATCTTCGGGCCGGTGCTGTCGGTCGTGCGGGTCGCGTCCTATGACGAAGGTCTGGCGCTCATCAACTCGAGCCTCTACGGCAACGGAACCGCCATCTTCACCAACGACGGCGGCGCCGCTCGCCGGTTCCAGAACGAGGTGCAGGTGGGCATGATCGGCATCAACGTGCCTATCCCCGTGCCCATGGCCTACTACTCCTTTGGGGGTTGGAAGGCCTCGCTGTTCGGTGACAGCCACGCCCACGGTATGGAGGGCGTCCACTTCTTCACCAGGACCAAGGCCGTGACCCAGCGCTGGCTCGACCCGAGCCACGGCGGCCTCAACCTCGGCTTCCCGCAGAACAAGTAGCACGACGCACGGTCCCGTGCCGGGCCGTCGCGTCGCGCGGCGGTGCGGTGGGCGGCATACCGGATGGGTATGCCGCCCACCCGCCTGCGTGCGCGTCGCTGCCGCCCGCACGGCAGGGCGCAGTCGGGAACATCACATGGGCGCTCGTCTCGGGCTTGACCTATTGACAGCACATTAGGACACATCTAGGGTCGCACTAGAGCACCCCCGTGAAAGGAACTGCCATGGCCGAGTCCAAGGCTCGCAACACCGACCCCCGTTACAGCAAGCTCACCATCGGCGTGTGCCCCGACCAATGGGGGGTGTGGTTCCCGCAGGACGAGAAGCAGATCGACTGGGACGTCGCCCTCAAGGAGATGCAGAGCGCCGGCTTCTCAGTGATGGAGACCGGACCGTTCGGCTACTTCCCCAAGGACCCGACCCAGTTGCGCGACGTCATGGACGAGCACGGTTTCACGGTCGTGGCCGGCACCGGGTGGGGCATTCTGCACAAGGCCGAGGCGTGGAACGACACTGAGACCTTCTTCCGGGCGATCGGTGAGACGCATGCAGCGGTGGGTGCGAAGTTCGTGGTCCACCTGCCCCCGATGTTCCGGGACGAGAAGACCGGCAACTACACCGACGACCGGACCCTCTCAACGGAGGCCTGGAATCTCTACATCAAGAACGCGGACAAGCTCGGGCGGATCATGAAGGAGGACTACGGCCTGCAGATGGTGCTGCACCCGCACGGGGACAGCCACATCGAGACGCCCGAGGACATCGACCGGATCTTCCAGGCCACCGACCCGGAGTATGTCGGCTTCTGCCTGGACACCGGACACATCGTCTACGGCGGCGGCGACCCGATGGAGTTGTGCCGCAAGTACCCCGAGCGGATCTCCTACGTCCACATCAAGGCCATGGACCAGGCGCTCGTCCAGCAGGCGCACGACGAGGACTGGCCCTTCGTCAAGGCCGTCCACGCTGGCTGCTCGGTCGCTCCGCCGGCCGGGCTCCCAGACATGGGACAGCTCATCGAGGCGCTCGCCGACCTCGACAAGGAGCTCTACGTGGTCTGCGAGCAGGACATGTACGGCTGCGCCAAGGACTACCCGTTCCCCAACGCCGTCAAGACCCGCGAGTACCTCGCGTCCCTTGGCCTCGGCCTCAAGTAGCAGAAGGGTGACCCTCTCGTGACACTCAGGATTGGCATGATCGGCCCCGGAGGCATGGGGCAAGCCCACATCGAGCGCATCCACTCCGTCATCGCCGGAGGTCGGGTTGTCGCGGTGAGCGACGTCAACGCGGCTACCGCCCAGGCGGTCGCGGACCGGATCGGGGCGACGGCATACGCCACGTCGGCCGAGCTCATCGCGAGCCCGGACGTCGACGCGGTGATGATCTGCAGCCACGGTCCAGCGCACGAGCCCGACGTCCTGGCGTGCATCGCGGCCGGCAAGCCGGTCTTCTGCGAAAAGCCGCTCACTCCCACGGCCGACGCCGCGTTGCGGATCATGCAGGCCGAGCAGGCCGGTGGTCGCAAGCTCGTCACGGTCGGCTTCATGCGTCGCTTCGATGCGTCGTTCCGCGAGATGAAGGCGATCCTTGACAGCGGCGAGCTGGGCGAGGCGCTGATGGTGCACTGCGCTCACCGCAACCCGACAGTTCCGGACTTCTACACGTGGGACATGGCGATCAACGACACGGCCATCCACGAGATCGACACGATGCGGTGGCTGCTCGGCGAGGAGTTCGTCTCCGCCAGGGTCGACAAGCCCAAGAAGACGTCGCTGCGTTTTGAGCACCTGCAGGACCCCTTGGTGCTCGTGCTCGAGACCGCATCGGGTGTGCGGGTCGACGACGAGGTCTTCGTCAACTGCCAGTACGGCTATGACATCCGATGCGAGCTCGTGGCCGAGAAGGGCGCGGTCTCGCTGGCCGACCAGAACGTCGTCACGCGCCGCGACGCGGTCGGCCGGAACAACCGGATCGCGATGAACCACAACGAGCGGTTCTGGGGAGCCTTCGTCACCGAGGTCCAGGAGTGGATCACCGCCGCTGCAAAGGGTGAGCACTCGGGATCCTCGTCGTGGGACGGGTATGCCGCGGCCTGTGTCTGCGACGCCGGCGTCAAGGCGCTCACCGATGACGGTGTCGTGCCCGTGCAGATGATCGCCAAGCCGGAGTTCTACGTTTGAGGACGAGGGTCTTTCCGCCCGCGACGGGTCTGATCGAGCGCCGCTCGACCAGACCCGTCGTCGGCTTGTTGTTGTCGTGACATGTGCGAGCGTTCTACCTCGCGTGGCACAAGACGGCCTTGGTTGGCGTCGGTGGAGCAGCGGCGGGCGGCGCCCTGGACTGAGCCACTCGTTCAGCCCAATAGCGTTGGCGCACATGTCTGTTGGAGACCAATGGGTCTCGAACAAGACTCTCGCTTGAGCGCCCCGAGCCCGGTCACTAGTTTGTAACGACTTTGTTCGTATGTATTGACAGCAGCGCTTGACAGGATTAGCGTCTGCCCTACCAGCTACGACACGTAGCCGGTAGGACGGGTGGCTCTCCGGCACCCGTTTGGGCTAGCCGCAGCCCCTGCGGGCCCTGTCCCACCCACAGAGAGAGGAACCATGGCCATCAAGCACGGACTCAAGGTGGGGGCGCTACTGCTCGCCACGTCCAGCCTGTTCGCCGCCTGCTCGTCCTCGAGCACCACGACGACTCCCACGACCGCTCCGGCTGCCGCGTCCAAGCCTGCCTCAGCCGCACCGGCGCCTGCCGCGGGAGGCAACGCCGCGGTCAAGCCGAAGGACGGCAAGGCGCTCAAGATCGGCGTGACCTTCCCGATCCTCGACCAGTTCCTCCAGAAGGTCGCAGATGGCATCTCCGCTCGGGCCAAAGAGGCCGGTGTCGAGGTCAACATCCAGGCTGCCCAGGAGAAGACCGACATCCAGCTCGGCCAGGTCGAGACCTTCATCGCGAACAAGGTCGACGCCATCATCGTCGTCCCGGTCGACACCGACGCGGCGGGCCCGATGACGGCCAAGGCGCAGGCCGCTGGCATCCCGCTGGTCTACGTCAACCGCAAGCCGTCCGACCTGCCTGCGGGTGTTCCCTACGTCGGCTCCGACTCGCTGCTCTCGGGCAACCTGGAGATGGGCGAGCTGGCCAAGCTTGCCGGCGGCAAGGGCAATGTCGTCATCCTGCAGGGCGACCCGGCCAACGAGGCGGCCGTGCTGCGTACCAAGGGTTGCGAGGACACCGTGGCGAAGAACCCCGGCATGAAGGTCATCAAGAAGCAGGCCGGCAACTGGCAGCGCGACAAGGGCCTGGCCATCATGGAGACATGGCTGCAGTCCGGCGACCAGATCGACATCGTGTGTGCCAACAACGACGAGATGGCCCTCGGCGCGATCCAGGCTCTCAAGGCCGCCAACAAGCTCGACAAGGTGCTCGTCGGTGGCGTGGACGCCACCGGAGATGCGCTGGCCGCCATGAAGGCCGGTGAGCTTGAGGTGACGGTCTTCCAGGACGCCAAGGGCCAGGGCGCCGGCGGTGTCGACGCAGCGGTCAAGCTCTACAACAAGGACACCGTCCCGGCCTACGTGGACGTGCCCTACGTGCTGGTGACCCCGGCGAACATGGCGGAGTTCGCCAACCGCTGAACCCTGAGACGGGTGGGCGACACCACGGCATCCACCCGTCGCCGGTTGGCTGGGCAGGGAGCAGCCCTTGTCCAGCCAACCGGTGCTCGACGAGATTGGGCGATGGGCACCAGGCGCCCACCCGTCACGAACCGTCCGAGAGACGAAGAGGGATCATGACTGAGCAGTTCGTGCTTCAGATGCAGAACATCTCCAAGACCTTCCCAGGCGTCCGGGCACTTGACACAGTCAACCTCGAAGTGCGCCCCGGCACCGTCCACGCCCTGATGGGGGAGAACGGCGCCGGCAAGTCAACCCTGATGAAGATCCTCATCGGCATGTATCAGATGGATGCCGGGGGTGCGATCGTTCTCGATGGTCAGACGGCCGCGATCAAGGACACCGCCTCCGGCCTCGCTCACGGCATCTCGATGATCCACCAGGAACTCTCGCCGGTGCCCGAGATGACCGTCGCGGAGAACATCTTCCTGGGCCGGGAACCGACCGCCCGGTTCGGGCTGGTCAGCCGCAAGGTCATGGTGGATGAGTGCCGCAAGCTCTTCGACCGGTGGGAGATCCGGATCAACCCGTCCGCCAAGATGCGCAGCCTCTCGATCGCTCAGACCCAGATGGTCGAGATCGCCAAGGCGATCAGCTTTGACTCGCGGATCATCATCATGGACGAGCCGACCTCGGCGATCACCGAGGTCGAGGTGGCCCACCTCCACCGGATGATCGACCAGCTGCGCGAGCGCGGCAAGGCGATCATCTACATCACGCACAAGATGGACGAGGTCTTCAAGATCTCCGACTACGTCACGGTGTTCCGCGACGGCAAGCTCGTGAACACACTTCCGGCCGCCGACCTCGATCGGGACAAGCTCATCGCCCTCATGGTGGGGCGCGAGCTGACCGAGATGTTCCCCAAGGAACATGCCGAGGTCGGTGATGTCGTGCTCTCCGTGCGTGGCCTCAACCGTGGCTCCCTCGTCAAGGACGTCAGCTTCGAGTTGCGCCGCGGCGAGATCCTCGGCTTTGCCGGCCTGATGGGGGCGGGTCGCACCGAAGTCCTCGAAACCCTCTTCGGAGTGGCCGCAGCCGAGAGCGGCGAGATCGTCGTGGACGGCAAGTCGGTGCGGATCAAACAACCCAAGGACGCGATCGCCGCAGGCCTGGCGCTGCTGACTGAGGACCGCAAGCTCACCGGGATCATGGGCGTGCTCTCGGTCCGGGACAACATGATCATGGCGGCGCTGCCGAAATACAGCCCCAACGGCATGCTCCAGAAGCGCCGGATCGAGCAGGTCTGCGAGGAGCAACGCAAAGCGCTCGCCCTCAAGACCCCCTCACTCAACCAGCACATCCAGAACCTCTCCGGCGGCAATCAGCAGAAGGTGCTCATCTCGCGCTGGCTGCTCACCCTGCCGGAGATCCTCATGATCGACGAGCCGACCCGCGGCATCGACGTAGGCGCCAAGTCCGAGATCCATCGCCTCATGTCGGCGCTCGCCAAGACCGGCAAGGCGATCATCATGGTCTCCTCTGAGATGCCCGAAGTGCTCGGCATGAGCGACCGTGTCGTCGTCATGCACGAGGGTCGGGTCAGCGGGGTTGTTGACCGGGCTGAGGCCACCCAGGAACGCATCATGCAGCTCGCCACCGGAACCGCGGGTGCCACTGGGCCCGCAGACGCAGCCTGAGAGGGATAGCCATGGCCACGACCACCACCGCGGACGTCAAGTCGAAGTTCGACACCGCAGCGTTCATCAAGCAGTACGCCATCATCGGCATCCTCATCATCTTCGTCGTGGTGCTCACCTTCGCGACCGGCGGCAAGTTCCTGCAGACCCAGAACCTGCTCAACGTCGTCACCCAGGTGGCCGCGATCGGGATCATCGCGATCGGAATGACCTTCGTCATCATCACCCTCGGCATCGACCTGTCCGTCGGGTCGATCCTCGCGGTCGCCGCCGTGGTGTCCACGAGCCTTGCCCAGCTGCCTTCGGCGACGGCGAAATACCCCGACCTGCACCTTCCGGTCATCGTCGCCGTGCTCGCCGGCATCGCCGTCGGAGCACTCGCCGGGTGGACCAACGGCTTCCTCATCGCGACCTTCAAGATCGCGCCGTTCATCGCCACCCTCGGCATGATGAGCTCGGCGCGCGGGCTGGCTCTCATCTACAGCGATGGTCGCCCGATCAGCCGGTTGGACCCGACCTTCAACTTCCTCGGCCAGAACGCGATCCTGGGCATCCCGGTCCCGATCATCATCTTCGCCATCGTGGCCGTGACCGCGCATGTCATCCTCAACTACACGCGGTTCGGTCGGCATGTCTACGCGATCGGTGGCAACGAGCAGGCCGCTCGGGTCTCGGGCATCAACCTCAAGCGCGCCACGATCGTCATCTACACCCTCTGCGGTCTGCTTGCCGGCATCGCCGGCGTCATTTCCGCCGGTCGCATCGGCTCAGGTAACCCGCAACTCGGGACCGGCATCGAGCTCGACGCGATCACCGCGGCGGTCATCGGTGGAACGAGCTTCAAGGGCGGCATTGGCACGATCTGGGGCACCGTCATCGGCGCGCTCATCATCCAGAGCCTCAACACCGGCCTTGTGCTGTTGGGTATGAACGACTTCGTCCAGATGGTCGTCAAGGGCGCCATCATCATCGTCGCGGTCATCCTCGACGAGCGTAAGAACCGGTGATCGACGACGCCGGCCAGGGCGTGTCGCTGCCGGCGCCGCGCACGCCCGATCCCCAGCAGGCCCCACCGCTTCGGTGGGGCCTGCTCGGTGCGGGGTGGATCGCCGACAGGTTCGTCACCTCCCTGCGGGGCTACACCACGCAGATCCCGTATGCCGTGTGGGCACCTCGCCCGTCCGCCGCCGCGGACTTCGCCCGGCAGCACGGCATACCCCATGTCCACTTAAGCGCCGCAGACCTGACCTACGCCCCTGACGTCGATGTCGTCTATGTCGCAGGCCCACACCACACGCACCGCGAGCTCGCTCTCGCCGCCATTGCTGCAGGCAAGCCCGTCCTCATCGAGAAGCCGTTGGCCCGGCGTGATGGCCCAGGCGACAGCGATCCTCGGCACGGGCGCTGGTGACGGGGCTTCGACAGGGAGGTGGGCGGCATACCGGATCCGCGGTGAGCACCGAGACGGCCGGGGGCCGGGAACGGTGAGAGGGTAGGCTCGACATCGAGCCGTCGCCGACCCGGCGCGCCCGCCCCAGTTGAGGAGTCCGCCTGTCATGGGAGCCTCGCCCGCCCCGGTGCTGACCAGCTTCGAGGGCGGACGCGCCCTCTCGGACTTCCGGGCGGCCGGGCTGCTGCGGCGGTTGCGCGAGCGAGTCCCGGCCGTGACCGGTGTCTCCGCGCGCCACGTCCACTGGGTCGCCAGCGCCGGTCCGCTCGACGCCGACACCCAGGGGCGCCTCGCGCGGTTGCTCGACTACGGCGACCCGTATGCCGCCCCCGCACCGTCCGACCCGGCCACCGTTCTCGTCGTCGCCCCGCGGCTGGGCACCGTCTCGCCCTGGGCCTCCAAGGCAACCGACATCGCGCACAACTGCGGCTTCGACATCCGCCGGGTCGAGCGGGTCACCGAATACCGGTTCGAGGGGGCCGCGCTAACGGGGGCCGACCTCGCAACGGCCGCCGGGCTCGTCCACGACCGGATGACCGAGAGCGTCCTGCTCGAACACGCAGGCGCTGCAGCCCTTTTCGACGAACGTGAGGCCGAGCCGTTGGCCCACGTCGAGGTCCTGGCCCGGGGGCGCGAGGCGCTTGTCGAGGCAAACACAGCATACGGACTGGCCCTGTCCGACGACGAGGTGGACTATCTCGTCGACGCGTTCCGGGGGTTGGGCCGCGACCCGAGCGACGTCGAGCTGATGATGTTCGCGCAGGCCAACAGCGAGCACTGTCGGCACAAGATCTTCAACGCCCGCTTCGTCATCGACGGCGAGGTCCAGGACCGGTCGCTGTTCCAGATGATCCGGCACACCGAGGCGGTGAGCCCGCGGCATACGGTCGTCGCCTACTCCGACAACGCGTCGGTGATGGAAGGCGGGGTCGTCCCACGCTGGCTCCCGCAGGCGCAGACCGAGCCGAGCCGGTATGCCGCCCACGAGGACACCGTCCACGTCCTGATGAAGGTCGAGACCCACAACCACCCGACGGCGATCTCGCCCTTCCCGGGGGCGGCAACCGGGGCGGGTGGCGAGATCCGTGACGAAGGGGCGACCGGACGGGGTTCGCGGCCCAAGGCCGGGCTGACCGGCTTTGCGGTCTCCAACCTGCACCTGCCCGGCACCGACGAGCCCTGGGAGCGCGACCCGATCGGGGCACCGGGGCACCTGGCGACGCCGCTGGAGATCATGCTCGACGGGCCGATCGGCGGCGCGGCGTTCAACAACGAGTTCGGACGGCCGGGCCTCGGGGGCTTCTTCCGGGTCTATGAACAGACCGTGGCCGGGGTCCGTCGCGGCTACCACAAGCCGATCATGAGCGCGGGCGGGATGGGGACCATCTCGGCCTCGCAGACACACAAGGTGACCTTCGCGCCGGGAACGCTGCTCGTGCAGCTGGGTGGGCCGGGCATGCGGATCGGGATGGGCGGTGGCGCGGCCTCATCGATGGCGGCCGGAGCGAACGCGGCGCACCTGGACTTCGACTCGGTGCAGCGCGGCAACCCCGAGATCGAGCGACGGGCTCAGGAGGTCATCAACCACTGCTGGGCGCTGGGCTCGGACAACCCGATCCTCGCGATCCACGACGTGGGGGCCGGAGGGCTGTCCAATGCCTTCCCGGAGCTCGTCGACGGCGCAGGGTTGGGCGCGCGGTTCGATCTGCAGGCAATTCCGTTGGAAGAGAGCGGTCTTGCGCCCAAGGAGGCCTGGTGCAACGAGAGCCAGGAGCGCTATGTCGTGGCGCTGGCTCCCGAGGCTCTGGGACTCTTCGCGCGGCTGTGTGAACGTGAGCGGTGCCCGTTCGCCGTCGTCGGGGTGGCCGGTGACGACGGGATGCTCGTGCTCGAAGACGGACCCGGCGGCGAGCGGGCGATCGACATGCCGATGGAGGTCCTGCTCGGCAAGCCTCCGCAGATGCAGCGCGACGTCGAGCGGGTGGACCGGGTCGAGACCGAGCTCGATCTGACCGGCGTCGACCTGGCGACGGTGGCGCTGGACGTCCTGCGCCACCCGACCGTGGCGAGCAAACGGTTCCTCGTGACGATCGGCGACCGCACCGTCGGCGGATTGAGTCACCGTGACCAGATGGTGGGCCCGTGGCAGGTCCCGGTGGCCGACGTTGCGGTGACGCTCGCGGCATACGAGGGCTTTGCCGGCGAGGCGATGGCCAGCGGCGAGCGGATGCCCCTGGCCGCGCTCGACGCCCCGGCCTCCGGCCGAATGGCGGTCGGTGAGGCGCTGACCAACCTGCTCGCGGCGCCGGTCGACCTGGAGCGAATCAAGCTGTCCTGCAACTGGATGGCCGCGTGCGGCGAACCCGGTGAGGACGCGGCCCTGTTCGACACCGTGCGAGCGGTCGCGTTGGAGCTGTGCCCAGAGCTGGGCATCGGCGTGCCGGTCGGCAAGGACTCGTTGTCGATGCGCACGACGTGGACCGATGAGGGCGGGTTCGCGCGCACGGTGGTCGCTCCGGTCAGTCTCGTCGTCACGGCCTTCGCCACGCTATCCAACGTCCGCGGGACGCTGACGCCCCAATTGCGCGGCGACGGCTCGGTCCTCGTGCTCGTCGACCTGGCGGCTGGGAAGGCGCGCCTCGGTGGGGCGATCCTCGCGCAGGTGCTCGGCGGTTTCGGCGGCGCCGTCCCTGACCTCGACGACGCAACGCGGCTTCGCGGCCTGTATGCCGCCCTCGCCGACCTCCGCGCTCGCGACCTGGTCTCGGCCTATCACGACCGGTCCGACGGCGGCTTGTGGGCGACCGTGTGCGAGATGGCTTTTGCCGGTCGGGTCGGCGTGCAGGTCGGGTTGCCCGCGGGCCTCAGTGATGCGGATGTCGTGCGGTGGATGTTCGCGGAGGAGCTCGGGGTTGTGCTCGAAGTGCCCGCGGTCGCCCTGCGCGATGTCGTGGCGCTCCTGCGCGAACACGGGCTGGGCGACTGCGTCGAGGTGATCGGCCGGACCCTCAAGACGCCGGCCGTGGCCGTCACGCGGGGCGATGAAGTGTTGCTGCACAAGGAGATCCGAGAGCTTCAACAGGCGTGGGACGAGGTGTCTTGGCGGATCTCGGCGCTGCGGGACAACCCGGAGTGCGCGGACGAGGAGCACGCGTCGGCGGGTTCGCCGGACGACGTCGGGTTGCCCGTGGCGCTGACCTTCGACCCGGCCGACGACGTGGCAGCGCCTTATGTCAACCTCGGCGCCCGACCCAAGGTGGCGATCCTGCGTGAGCAGGGGGTCAACAGCCATGTCGAGACGAGCTTCGCCTTCGATCGGGCCGGGTTCGACACCTTCGACGTCCACATGACCGACCTGCAGACCGGCCGAGCCGACCTCGCGGCATACCAAGGCTTCGTGGCGTGCGGGGGGTTCTCTTACGGCGACACGCTGGGCGCCGGGGAGGGGTGGGCGCGCTCGGTGCTGTTCAATCCCGCTCTCGCGCAGGCGTTCCACGAGTTCTTCCACCGCCCCGACACCTTCGCGCTGGGGATCTGCAATGGGTGCCAGATGATGGCAGCGCTGGCCGACCACATCCCCGGGGCCGACGCGTGGCCGAGGTTCACCCGCAACCGGAGTGAGCAGTTCGAGGCCAGGCTGTCGCTCGTCGAAGTGATGGACAGTCCGTCGATCTTCTTCTCGGGTATGACCGGCAGCCGGATCCCCATCGCGGTCGCGCACGGCGAGGGCCGGGCCGACTTCTCGCAGCGCGGCGACGCGGCGGCGGTGCTCGGCGCGATGCGGTTCGTTGATGGCGCTGGGAGGCCGGCGACGGCATACCCCGCGAACCCCAACGGCAGCCCTGACGGGCTCACCGCGGTGACGACGGCAGACGGGCGCTTCACGGTGCTCATGCCGCACCCCGAGCGGGTGTTGCGCAACGCGCAACTGTCCTGGACCGACGGCGATGCGTCGGCAATGAGCCCGTGGCTGCGGATGTTCCGCAACGCCCGGGCCTGGGTGGGGTGAGCACGTGGGGTCTGGGGCGGGGCGCTTGGTCGTGTTCGACTGCGACGGCGTGCTCGTTGACAGCGAGCGGCTCAACGTCGACCTGGACGTGCGCGCCATCGGCGAGCTGGGCTGGCCGGTCACCCGCGAGGAGGTCATCGCGCGGCACGTCGGGCTATCCGAGGCCGACGCGATCGCCGACATCGAGTCGGTCATCGGCCGGCCGGTTCCACTGGAGTGGGTGCAGCGGTGGCGGGGGCTCTATCTGGCGGC
>MTKY01051089.1_pt1 | contig 56167 bp, 55 predicted proteins | sample 1042731 | NCBI WGS metagenome assembly MTKY01 (sample SAMN06212206, study PRJNA360538) | anaerobic digester metagenome | biome: Wastewater treatment plant; material: sludge; isolation source: anaerobic digester fed with sludge from wastewater treatment plant | place: Denmark: WWTP Soeholt ...
GTGGCGGCGGCAAGCCACCTGGCGCTATCACCGTGCCCTTCGAGGGGGGCATCGTTGCCGCAGGCAGCCAGGGCCTGGGGAATCGCATGTTTGTTACAATGTTGAGAAAGGCGTCCGGTGGCGACTCGAGCGATAATCCGGCATGAAGGCGGCAAAGCGGATGCATATCGCCGGTATGACGGAGTGAAGCGCGGCGAGCCAGGCGGAGCATGGCGCGATGAAGAGGGGTGGAAGGTCCGGATGACGGCGGAGACGGGAAAGGTGAACATGCGGGTAGCCCTGTTCCAGTTCGCGACCGACGCTGTGGGCAGGGTCCCCGCCATGTTCGAGAACATGCTGGCGCTATATATCATGAACGGACTGGAGAGGGCGGCCGGTTTTCAGGTGATCGACCTCACGACGCCGGTGCGCGGCGGCGAGATCCTGTCCCTGACGGGAATCCTTGGCGAGGATGAGGTGAGAGAGGCGTCGCGGCGCGCTGGAGCCGGCGTATCCCTGTGGGGAGACCTCAGGTTCCGCCCGGGGGAGCAATCCCTCATAAGCGGGCTGGAGTTGGCCCTGAAGGTCATGGCGGAAGATGATGGGGGAGCGCACGAGAAAAGGCTAAGGTTCGACGCCCTGCGCGGTGATACGAGAAGTGGGACACTCGAGGTGGATATCGCGGCGCTGGAGGACCTGGTGGAAGAGGTGCTCGTGACCATGGCGGACCTCCTGGGGCTCGACCTGGACATGATGCACATGGAGAGGATAGGGGAGGGCCTCTCACATTCCGACCGCGCCGTCGGCTATTTCGTATATGCCCTGCGCATCGCCGTGGAGAAAGAGACCAAGCTGCGTCTTTACCTCAAGGCCATCGCGGCGGACCCCGGCTTCGCCATGGCATATACCAACGCCGCGCAGCTGCTGCTGGGGGAGGCGAGGTACGGCGAGGCCATGAGGTTGCTGCTGCGGGCCGAGGCGCGCTTCAAGCAGGGAGGGATGGAGCCGGATATCCTCAACCTCCTGGGCGTGGCGACCATGAACATGGGCATGTGGGAGGAAGCCGTCAGGGTATGGGAGATGGCTCTCGCGATCAGCCCGAGCCACGTCGAGACCATGTGCAACCTCGCGGCGGCTTATGCCATGCGGGAGATGCCCGACAGGGCGGAGGAGTATTACCACGGGGTGCTGTCGATCAGGGAGGATTATCCGCTCGCCTGGTTCTCGCTGGGCAGGCTGCAGGCGAGGGCGGAGAAATACGAGGAGGCCGAGGGCTCGATGCGCCGCTACATAGAGCTCTGCCCGGGCGACCCGTGGGCGTATTATATCCTGGGAGCGAGCCTGCTCCACCAGGGCAAGGAGGCCGAGGCGGAGTTCGCCCTGGCCAAAGCCACCCAGCTTGACCCCGACGGCGAGGCCGGCACCCTGGCCCGCCGCGAGATGCAGGAGCTGAAAGGCTAGCGGCCCTTGAACTGGGGTTTTCTGTTCTCGGCGAGCGCCTTGATGGCTTCCTGGTGGTCCTCGGAGACCAGGCACAGGGTCTGGGCTATGGCCTCGAACTCAAGCGCCGTCTCGGGATCGGAGTCCCAGCACCTGCCTATGACCTGCTTGGCCATGGCGATGCCGAGGATGGGTCCATCGGCGAGACGCTGGGCCAGCTTTATAGCCTCCGGCAGCACCTGCTCCTTGGGATAGACGTGCTCGACCATGCCGATGCGGTAGGCCTCGTCGGCATCGATGGTGTCTCCGGTGAGTATGAACTCCTTAGCGCGCCCGTTGCCTACCAGCCTGGCCAGGCGCTTGCAGGCGCCCAGGTCGGGGATGATGCCGAACTTGATCTCCATGAGGTTGAACTTGGAGTCATCGGAGGCGATGCGGATGTCGCAGGCGAGCATGATCTCCGTCGCCCCCCCGAATGCCAGGCCGTTGACGGCCGCTATCACCGGCTTGTCCATCATCTCGTAGGCCAGGTAAGTGCCCTGGACGCCCTTGAGAAACGTGTGGATCTGCAGCGCGGTGAGCTGCCCCAGGCCCACGAAACTCCCCAGGTCGAGCCCGCTGGAAAACGATTTCCCGGCACCGGTCATGACCACGGCCCGCACCTCGGGGTCGTTCTGCAGTTCTTTGGCCGCCGCATCCAGCTCCATGAACATGGTCTGGTTCATGGCGTTGTGCGTTTCGGGCCGGTTTAGGGTCAGGACGGCGACCCCGTCCTTCTTCTCGATGAGCAGTGTCTCGTATTCCATCTCTTCTCCTCCCTCCGTGTCTGATTTGAACCGTGGTTTATACGGTTATGTCCTTCCTCTGTAAGGCTATCACGGAAAGCACCGCGAATGCGATGGATGTCGCCAGGTAATAAAAGAGGCTCGACCAGGGGAACCCGGCCGTGGTCATGATGCCGTAAGGGTCGTAATAGTGGTAGGGCAGCGCATAATCTATGTACCGGAAGAAAGACCACGTGCTCGAGAGGAAGTTCACCAGGTAGGCCACGGCCAGCACGGTTATGCCCACGGCATAGACCTGGCCGCTCTTCCTCGCCACGCAGGAAGCGAAGAGACTGATGCTTCCCAGGCTGAGCACCAGGAGGAAGACGAGGAGCATGAATCTCAGCTGCCCGGTATAGGACAGGTCAACGCCGAAGACAAGGGAGACCAGCATAACCGTTCCCACCGCCAGTATGGTGAGGGCGGCCAGCCCGATGCTTATGGCAAAGAATGAGGTCAGGGAGTATTTCCACCTCTCCATGGGATGGGTGAGCAAGATCTCCAGGGACCCGTTCTCCCTGGCCTTGACAACGCAGAAGGCCGCGAAGCCGAAGGCGAAGGCGGCGAGGATGATGGGCAGGAACATCTGGTAGTATTCCAGGGTGATGAACCCCTCCGGCTTGAGGATATTGATCTCGTGCCCGCCGAAGAGGTTCTTGAGGTTTTCCGGGAACTGACCCCAGTAGTCGGAGAAGGCCTCGACTTCCGATACGGCGGGGTAGAGCGCGGTGATGAGGAGCCCCCAGAGGAAGAGCCCCAGGGAGAAGTAGAGCGAGCTTCTTCTCCTGGCCTTCAGCTGGTATGTCAGCAGCTCAGGGTCGATCATCTTCCTCATCCCTGTAGAATTCGAGGAATATCTCCTCCAGGCTGGCATGGGAGATCTGCAGGTCGGTCACCTGGAGACGCGACAACTCCTTTATGAAGCTGTCCATGTCGCCCCTGATCTCGGCCTGGAAGCTGAGGCCGACCGTCCTCTTCAGGTTGGCGCTCTTGAAATCCAGGAGCTCCGCCTCGGGTTCGGCGGCCAGGGTGAAGTCGGCGTTGCGCAGCTTCTTGCGGGAGAGTTCGGACACGCTCTCCACCGTCGCCAGCCTGCCCCTGCGTATGATGCCGACCCAGTCGCAAATCTGCTCCATCTCCGGGAGGACGTGGGAGGAGATGAAGACGGTGCGGCCACGCTCCCTGAACTCCCGGCACAGCCCGTAGAATTGGTGCCTCATCAGGGGGTCCAGGGCCGAGGTCGGCTCGTCCAGGACGAGCAGCCGGGGGTCGTGCATGAAGGCCTGGATGATGGCCAGTTTCTGCTTGTTGCCGGAGGAGTACTCGGACACCTTGCGGGAGAGGTCGAGATCGAAGCGTTCCACCAGCTCGTCCCGGAACACGGCGGGCTTGCCGGGCCGGAGCGACTCCAGCAGGCGCAGCGTCTCCTCGCCCGTCAGGTCCTCGAAGAGCCTCACGTCGTCGGGGATATATCCTATCTCCCTCCTGATGGCCAGGGACTCCTTGCGCAAGTCCATCCCGAACACCCTGGCGCCGCCCGAGGTGGGCACGAGCAGCCCGACGAGCATGCGCAGGGTGGTGGTCTTGCCGGCGCCGTTGGGGCCGAGGTAACCAAACACCTCACCGCGGTGTACCTCGAAGTTCAGCTGCGATACCCCGAGATGTTTCCCGTAGTACTTGGTGAGGTCGCGGGTCTCTATGACGCGTTCGCTCATGACCGTATTCTAAATGATTTGCGCGGGGAATGTTATTCCACCCGCAGGAGGCCGGCTGTTGTTATAATATCTACCTGGAGGTGAACGAGTTGCCCATATACGAATACAAGTGCAAGAAGTGCGGACATTCCTTCGACCTCATGCAGCCCATGGACGCCGAGAAAGTGGCGGACTGCGAGAAATGCGGCGCTCCGGCGAAACGTGTCTTCAGCGCGCGCATAGCGGTCAAGTACGAGGGATGGGGGTTCAACGCCACCGATAAGCTGCTCCCCGAAAGCAGCCGAGCCAAGCGCGACTTCAAGCAGTTGCGCGAGAAGGCGGAGCAGATCATGGACGAGGACTTCACCCCCTAGCCGGCCGAGCCTTCACGACATTTACCATACCTCGTGGTATCCCGTACGCATACAACCAGCGCAATCCATCCCGCCCGAGAAGCGGAGGCCGGTCACTTCAGCGGGTGCGCAGGCCACTCTTCCCTGCGTTTCCCCGGAGGGTACCAGGATCCATACGGCAGAGGTGGCAATAAATCGATACGTTTGGTCTCGATGTAATGGGAGCATGGGGCAAGGATAAATCCCGGCCCACAGCGCTTCGCGTCGCTGGCCTTGTGGGGTGGGCGAGGTCTTGGTCTTGACATTCCTCGCCTCCGGCTCGGACGCAAAACCGGGCCCTGTCGGCGGATTATGGAGAGAGCGGGCGTGCGCGGACAGGGATTCGAGGGTTTAGACCCAGTCCAGGAGGATGCGCAGGACGTTGAGGCGCCGGAAGCGGCTTCCCGTGACAGGCCACATCAATTCCTCCTTGGGCAGGTAGAGCTGGCCGGACAGCTTCACCGCTTCGCCGTGCAGTTTTTCGAGTTCGTTCGCCTGCAGGCCCGGGTTTGAGATCTCCAGGACGTCGTCGACCATCTTGAGCAGGGAGATGGAGTCATGGATACGGCGTTCGTTCATGGCGGCATGGCCAGGGGATATGAGCCCGTTGCTCTCCTTGATGGCGTTGAGCGCCAGCATGGCCTCGTAGGTCACGTCGACGATGTCCTGTCGGGTCATCAAGGACGTCTCGTATCCGAGCAGGTCGCGCCAGTGGGGAGAGAGCGACGCGCGCGCGTGATCGTCCAGGGTGTGATGGACAAGGCTGTAGCCGTACCCGTCAGGGTCGCGGTAAAAGCAGCACGCGGGGTCGATGAAGGGGGCCAGGGGACCTATGGACGGATTAAGGCGCGGCCCGTATTTGCGCAGGAGCATGCCGCAGTATTCCACGCTCTCCATGACGGAGTCACGCGTCTGTCCCGGCAGCCCGATCATGAAGAAGATATCGAATTTTTCGCAGCCCGCGTCGAGAGACCAGGCTATGCTGCGCTCCATCTCATCGTTGCCGTATGGCTTGCCGATGCTCTCCCTGATGGCCTCGTCGTGGGTCTCGGGCGAGAACTGGAAGTCGAAGTGCTCGAGGCTGGAGGCGACACGATCGAAGTATTCCCTGGGTGCGGGAGCGAAGAGCTCCATCACGATATGGTTCCTGGGGGCTATGTGGCTTATGAACTCCAGGGTTTCCAGCGCATAATCCTTTCCGCCCTGCAGGAGGTCGCCGAGGATGAAGATGGGCGCGGTCGTGAATTTGGAGAGCAGCTCGACATCATAGGCGATCTTCTCGGGGGCCCGGAAAGCGGGCTTTGCCCTCCCGCAGAAATGGGAGAGCGCGCTGCTGGAACCGCCGCAAAAGGCGCAATCATGCGAGCAGCCCCGGCAGGTGAGGACCATGGTTATGGGATAACTCCACCAGTTCCAGAAAGCCCGCAGGCTTTTCCAGTCGCCGTACTTCAGGGCGGAGCGGATCATGTACTTGTAGTTGTTTCCGAGGTAATCGAGGCTGGCCGGGCAGTAGGTGAGGGGGTTCTCCACCACGCCGCCGTTGCGGTCCCGCCAGGTCAGGTTGGGAATGTCCTCCATCGCGCCGCCCTGCATGATGGCCTCGACGAGCATACGCAGCGGTTCCTCCGTCGAATCTCCGCGCAGGACGTAGTCCACCTGGGGATAGTCCATGAGTTCGCGGTGGAAAAAGGTGGCGGAATAGCCCCCCATGATCACAGGGACACGGGGATGGACCTCCTTGACCACGCGGGCCACCTCCAGGGCGCCCTGGGCGTGGGTGAGCCAGTGGAGGTCGATGCCGAAAGCGGCCGGCTCGATGCGGGACAGGAACCTGGGCACATTGAACTTGCCGCTCTCCAGCATGCGCTGGGCGAGGTTGATCACACGGGTGTTGATGCCATTGCGCTCCAGGTACTCCCCGAGGTAGGTGAAGCCGATGGGATACATCTCGAAGACCGGGGTGGAGGGCACGAGATCGCTTATGGGGCTGGGCACGATGGTCATGCGCCTGAAGTCGTATATGCTCGGAGGATGCAGAAGGGCGATGTCCGGTTTAGCGAATATCATCGTACTGCCTCGGTAGAGCCTTTACCATGTAGTCAATGATAAACGCCTGCTGAACAGTCAGCAAGGCAATCCGGCAAGCACAGCGCGCGGAACCCGGTAGCACTCGGATCGCGGGGTCTCGGCGGCCGGTTTCAGGCCATGAGCCGCTCCACGAAGATCTCGCGGTCCTGGCTTATCTCCACCAGGCGGGCCGAGAGGTCGTCGCAGATGCCGTCCAGCGCGATGCACAGCGCCACCTGCCCGCGCCTGAGGGTGTCCAGGATGCTCGCCTCGCTCTCGCATATCTCGAAGATGGTGGAACCATCAGTCACGAGCTTGCATTGCGCCAGAGGTCGCGAATAATCGGTGTGCTCGCGCAGGTAGATAAGGGTCTTGCGTATCTTTTGCAGGCTGACGCCCTTCTGCAGCATGCCCATGATGGTCCTCAACTCGACGAGGTTGGCGAAATCGTAGCGTTCGTCGAGCTTGCCGTCCTCATCTCTCTCGAAACAGGCTGGCTGTACGAGACGGGTATCCCTCCAGTAGCGCAACTGGCGCAGGGAACAACCGGAAATGCAAACGGCTTGTTCCGCGTTGAATGTCATATCGCCCTCCCCGGGCCGGTAAGGATGCTTTAATCACCGAAGGATGCGAGTAGTCCTCTTAGATCGGTAAGATTATATTTAATACATCCGACTGTGAAGATTCAATAGCAAACCAGTAAATCGCGGGACTTTTTTTCTTCCCGCGGGAGAAAAAGCGCTGCGGGGCCGCGAAATCCGGCACGCCCGGTGTTTTCTTGCCATATTTCGGCCGCGATAGAGGTATGTCCACCGCCGCCGCCGAAAGGGTAAACAAACGCGGCGATGGAGACGATGCCATCAGCGCTCGCATAGCGCAAAGCGTCGGGGCGCGCCGGGAGTGAACGCGCAGGGAAAGCGGGGTGTATAGCGTGGAGCGGATATACAAGGGGTTTGGCAGGGGATATAATATTTCAGGTAGCGCCTTGATAAGCCCCATGGGTTTGGTAATAAATGGGAGAAATGAGTTGGCTGACATAAGGCCCTTCAGGGGCACTTTTTATAATCCGCAGGTTGTCGAGGACCTGGCGAGGGCGATAGCCCCTCCCTACGATGTAATAGACGAAAAGAAAAGGAACGTGCTGCTGTCCCGGTCCCCCTACAACATAGCGAGGTTGATACTGCCGCAGCCGGGCGGCGACGCCGACTTCTGGAACAATGCGGCCACCCTCTTCCGTGCCTGGAAAAAGGGAGGCGTTCTCGCCTGCGACGGCGCGCAGTGCTTCTACGTATATCGCCAGACATATGCCCTGCCCGCGAGCGGGGAAGTGAGCCGCACGGGCATGTTGGCCCTGCTGAGATGCAGGGATTTCTCGAGTGGGGAGATACTCCCCCACGAGAGGACCTTCCCGCGGACCAGGGCCGAGAGGCTGAACCTGCTGCGGGCCTGCCGCGCTAATTTCAGCCAGATCTTCACCGTTTTCCGCGACCGAGAGGAGGAGGTACTGCCCCTGCTCGAGGAGGCGGCCGCGCAACCCTGCTTCATGGAGGTAACAGACGACGAGGGGGTGCGCCACCGGGTATGGCGGCTGGAGGCAGGAGACGGCGCGGAAAGGCTGAAGGCGTCGCTTCGCGGGAAAAAGCTGATCATAGCGGACGGCCATCATCGCTACGAGACCGCCCTCGCGTACAGCGGGGAGAAACACGCCACCGCGAGCGAGGCCCATGCCGCAGCCTACGTCTCCGTGGTGCTATTCCGTTCCGAGGACCCGGGGCTCGCCGTGCTGCCCGTCCACCGCGTCCTGCGCCGGCTGACGCTGACGCCGGAGGAAGCTTGCCGGCGCCTCGAGCGCTATTTCCACGTGGAGGCCTTGCGGGGCGATGCGACTTCCCGCGCGGGGATGCTCGGGGACAGGCTCGCGTCCTCGCGGCGGCCGGCCTTCGTCATGGCCACTGCGGCTGGCGTCGCGCTGCTGTCGCTGCGGGAAGGAGTGGAGCCGGAAGGCATCCTGGGGGGGCCGGAGAGCGCGGAATGGAAAAACCTCGACATATCCGTCCTCCATTCCCTGGTCCTCGAGGAATGCCTGGGCCTCGACTCCTCCGTGCTGGCGGAGAACGGCGACCTGTATTTCACCCCCTGGGAGAGCGCCGCGATGTCCGCGCTGAGCGAGGGGGAGGCGGAAGCGGCATTCATCGTGCGCCCCACGCGCATGGATGAGATATGGGACATCGCCGAGGGCGGAGAGCGTATGCCCCACAAGAGCTCCTATTTCTACCCCAAGCTCGCGTCGGGACTCATGATATACGACCACGAAAACGCCTTGTCGTAACGGCGGCATGATGCGCGTCGCCGGAAACGCGGACGGATTATTGCCTATTCCACTTCGCTTAGTGTTAACTTATACTTAACATATGTCTGATAAAAAGCCACCGAGAACGAGAAAGGCCGCCAGGCAGCCCGAGCTCGAATCCCTGCTGAAGGTGTCCCAGGTATCCCGGGCCACGGGGGTATCCACCTCGGCCATAAACTACTACGTGCGCATCGGCCTGCTTCCTCCCCCCGTGAAGACCCACAAGAACATGGCCTACTACGATCCCTCCTACATCCAGATGATCAACTACGTGAGAAGGCTGCAGCTGCAGAAACACCTGCCCCTGGAGCAGATAAAAGAGATCATGTCCAAGAAGATCAAGATATGGAGGGACATGAGCGGCAGCCCGAACCTCGTGTCGGAGGACGCCGTCGCCGAGGGGATGGAGGAATCGCCCTCCCGGAAGGACGCGCGCGAACGCATAATGGAGACGGGCTCACGGCTTTTCTCGCAGCAGGGTTACTACGCCACCGCGGAGGAGGACATAATCGAGCAGGCCGGTATAACCGCCGGTGAGTTCTACGAACATTATTCCGGCAAGGAGGACCTGCTCCTGGACCTGGCCGAGGAAGGGGTCCGGGTTTTCAGGTCGAGGGTATCGGAGGAGATAGCGTCCGTCCCCGATATGCTGGAGCGAATACGTATCGCCATACCCGTCGCCTTCCAGGTGATCGTGGAAAACCGCGAGATCTATACCCTCTACCTGGAGGAATCTGTCCTCGCCGACACCCCTTACGAGCGCAAACTGGCCCAGATCATGGCGTGGACGGTCAAGGACCTCAAGATGACCATCGTGCGCGGGGTAAAGGAAGGGACCATCAGGCAGATCCACCCGGACATAGCGGCCAACGCCATAATAGGCCAGCTGGTACGCCTGGCCAACTACTGGATGGAGGACCCCCTCAAGCACAACATGGAGGAGATCACCCGCGAGGCGGTGGAGTTCGTCACTCGCGCCCTTGCTCCGTGATGCGCCTCCCGATGACCCATTCGCAGTGATCGTCCCCCCTGGGCAGTGAATGCGTGATCTCGAAGCTCAAGGTGGGGTCCACGTACTCGAGCCAGTCGCGAAAGATGGTATTGTCCACGAACTCGCAGGGCACGTGCGATTCACGCCCGGAACGGCTGAGATTGTCCCACCAGGAACAGCGGTGCACCCGGAAGACGATCTCGCCATCCCCTACCTCCCCCCCGCATTGCGTGCCGTCTACATGGCAGACCGTTTCCATGAGCAAGTTCACCGTAGCGAGGTCGATGGGCTCCTCCGGGTCCATCGCCAGGCCAAGCATGCGGGATATCCTTTTCAGGAGCACCCTCCCGTAGTTCTTCCAGACCTCGAGGTCCAGCTCTAGGGCGGTATCGAACCCGTACTTCTCCTCCACGGCCATGAACCACAGTCCGTCTATGGCGGTCAGGGCACCAAGCCGCAGTTCCTGCATCTGTTCTTCCGTGATGTGCAAGCCGTCCCTCCTTCGCTGATATCCCACAGGCTGCAATGCATTATATTATCCATAGAAAGGGCGCGCACACAAAGTCAGCTCGAGATGGGCGCGTCACGGCAGGCACGCGGGACGGATGGATACTGAAGGAGGTCACGGACGATGGATCTCAGGGTAGGCCGACACGCGGTGCTGGGAGAGATGGAGGGCGGGAAGCTCGTGACCATATACGTGGACGGCGTGCCGCTCAAGGCGCGAGAGGGCGAGCCCATTGCGGCCGCGCTCTACGCGCACGGCATCAGGACCACCCGCTACTCCCCGCGCTTGGGCGAGCCGCGCGGGCCTTTCTGCATGATCGGGCGCTGCACGGAATGCGCCATGACCGTCGACGGCGAGCCTAACGTTCGCACCTGTATGACTGCGGTGCGCGACGGCATGAGGGTGGATACCCCGGGGAGGCCAGGCGAGTGAACCTCCCGCTGGAGCACACGGCGCTGGCGGTTGTGGGCGCGGGCCCCGCCGGTCTGTGCGCGGCTGTGGAGGCGGCGAGGTCGGGAGTGCCCGTGGTCGTGCTCGACGAGAACGAGCGCGCCGGAGGGCAGTTGTTCAAGCAGGTCCACCGCTTTTTCGGGTCCCGACGTCACGGCGCGGGAAAAAGGGGTTACGAGATAGCGGACGATCTCATCGCTGAATGCCTGCGGGCCGGCGTCGATATCCGTCTTGGCTCGAGCGTGATCGCTTTCTTCCCTGAAGGCGAGCTGATGGTCGACGGCCCCGGGGGCGTTTATCTCGTCCGCCCGCAGGCGGTCGTGATCGCAACCGGAGCGTCGGAGAAGACCATCGCCTTTCCGGGGTGGACGCTTCCGGGCATCATGGGCGCTGGCGCCGCCCAGACCCTTGTAAACGTGCACGGTGTGCTGCCGGGAAAGAGGGTGCTGATAGCCGGCGCTGGAAACGTCGGGCTCATCGTCAGCTATCAGCTGCTACAGGCCGGCGCCGATGTCGTGGGTATCGTCGAGGCGTCGCACGGCGTGAGCGGCTACGAAGTACACCTCGACCGCGTCAGGCGGGAGGGAGTACCCATATACCCGGGCCACCGCATCATATCCGCGCGGGGAAGGGACGGCCTGGAGGCGGTCGTGGTGAAGGATCTGCGCGGGGGGAGGACGGTGCTCTTCGAGGCGGACTCCCTGTGCATGGCGGTGGGGATGAGCCCCATGGCGGAGCTCGCCGCCATGCGCGGCTGCAGGATGGTCTTCCGGGAAGAGCTGGGCGGGTTTCTTCCCTGGCACGACGAAAAAATGCGTGCCGGCCTGCAGGGAGTCTACGTGGCGGGAGACGCGGCAGGCGTGGAGGAGGCATCGGTGGCCATGGAGGAGGGGAGGATGTCGGGGATCTCCGCCGCCGAGGAAATGGGATCAATGAAAAAGCGCCAGGCGGCGGCGAGAAGAGCGGCGGTGAGCCGCCGCCTGGCGGACCTGAGGAGAGGCCCTTACGGAGAGGCCAGGATGGCGGCGAAATGCAGCTTGTACTGCGCCTGAGGAGGGGAGGACATGGGGGAGAGCGGCGACATCGACGAGATATGGCGTAGAGCCGAGGGGGGAGCGGTGGCGATTTTGGACTGCCGCGAGGAGATACCCTGCGACCCGTGCGAGGCTGTCTGCGCCAGGGGCGCCATCGTGGTGGGAAAGAACGTATGTGACCTGCCCCGCTACGACCCGGGGCTCTGCAACGGCTGCGGGCGCTGTGTCGCCATATGCCCCGGCATGGCCATATACCTGCTGGACCGCTCATCGCGGGACGGAGGGGCGCGCCTTACCCTGCCCTACGAGATGAAAGAGGAGATAAAAGCGGGTGATGAGGTCTGGGCCCTGGACGAGGACGGTTCACCGCTGGGCAAGGGAAAGGTGGTTAAGACGGCGAAGATGAACAAAAGAGACCACTCGCTCCTGGTGACCGTCGATGTCCCGGAGGAATGGGCCCTAAAGGTAAGAGGAGTGAGAATCCGAGTAATGTCTATAGGAGAGCCGCTGGAAGTACGCGGCTGCCAGCGGGAAGAAGACCATCTCCTGTGCCGTTGCGAGGAGATATCGCGCTCTCAGGCCCGAGAGTACGCGGCGATGGGTTTCAATTCACTGCGGGCCCTGAGGAGGTTCTCGCGTGTAGGGTTGGGTTATTGCCAGGGGAGGTTCTGCCAGGCGATGCTCGTGGATGAGTTCTCGACGGCGGCGTTCAGGGACCGGGAGGGAGTCGGCGTTTTCAAGGTCAGGCCTCCCGTCCGCCCCGTGAAGCTGGGCCGGTTAGGGGGAGAAAATGGCTGAAGTTCTCAGTTCCGAGGTAGTTGTCATAGGCGGGGGAGTGATCGGTGCCGCCACCGCGTATTACCTCTGCAAGGAGGGCGCGGAGGTCATGATCGTGGAGGCGGAGGACCTCGCCAGCGGCGCCTCCGGGGCCTGCGACGGTTTTATCTCCCTGCAGACGAAGCAGTTGGGGAGCCACCTCGATCTGGCGAGGGAGAGCGCGCAGCTCTTTCCCGCCATCGCGGAGGACCTGGAGGTGGACATCGAGTACAACCGCTGCGGCGGACTGATGCTGGCGAGGAACGCCGAGCAACTCAAGGAGATAAGGGCGAGGGCGAAAAAACTCAAAGCCGCGGGGCTGCAGGTGGAGGTGCTGACTCCGTCTGATCTCAAGGAACGGCTTCCCGATGTGAGCAAGGATATCAAGGGGGCCTCGTATTGCGAGGACGACGCCCAGGTAAATCCCTATAAGCTGACCCTCGGCATGGCCCAGAAAGCCCAGGAGATGGGGGTGACCATCCTCAAGGGCTGCAAGGTCGAGAACATAGTGGTCACCAACAACCGGGTGCGCGAAGTCAACACCACGGCGGGAAGCATTCATTCCCGCCGGGTGATATGCGCCGCCGGCACGGGATCCAACCAGATCGGGAAGATGATAATCGTGGATATCCCCATCATGCCGCAACGCGGCCAGATACTCGTCACCGAGGCCAGGGAGCGCCTGCTGGATGCCATAGTGTCCGGTGCCGAATACCTGGGGACGAAGGCGAACATAGCGGGGCTCATGCCCGCCGACGAGGAGGCGTCGAAGCTGGGGCTGGGATTTACGGCGGAGCAGACCGCGAGCGGCAACATCCTCCTCGGAAGCACACGCGAGTTCGCGGGGTTTGACGATGGCACCACTCCTGAGGCCATTAACGCCATTGCCAAAAACGCCATTGGATTTCTCCCCTGGATAAAAGACCTCGATGTCATCCGCTCCTTCGCCGGGCTGCGCCCGTATTCCCCGGACGGTCTTCCCATCCTGGGAACGGTCAAGGGCGTCAAGGGGTTCTTCATGGCGACGGGACACGCGGGAGACGGCATTTGCCTTGCTGCGATAACGGGCAGACTCATAAGCGAACTCGTGCTCGATGGAGAGACGAGTATGGACATCGAGCCCTTCTCGCTCTACAGGTTCAAATAATCCACGACCGGAAGATCGGCGTTCGGGAGCACGCGAGTGCGTGCCCGTTTGTGTTGGCGAGCCGGCACGCGGCCGCGGGGGCGAACCGCGGCGCCCCGCCTTCAGGACCAGGCCCTGCGCTTGGTTATGGCCTGAGTCGCGGCAAGTCTTCTATAATCTAATGAAGCCAGGAGGAAACGGAGCTCGAGGATCGCCTGAGCAGCCATGGAACGCGAGGTGAATGTCGATCCCCGGGCGTGAAGGTCGCGTCTTATACGATGAAGGCTGGAGGTAGCGGGAGTTGAGGATACTCTTCATATATCCGGACTACAAGGTGAACATCGACCCCCTCACCGGCAGCATGCTCGGGGTCGACGAGGGCGGCTGGTACATGGAGGGCGTGGCGAGCCTCTCGGCCGTGCTCAAGGAGGCGGGCCACGACGTCGCGCTCTATCACCTGACCAGCCCCGTCGGGCGCGGCGACTTTCAGGAGACCCTGCGGCGGGAGGCCCCCGATATCATGGGCTTCGTCACCATGACCAGGGAGTATCCCCAGGTGCGGGAGTACGTGGGATGGGCGAAGGACGCCCTGGACGTCCCCGTCATCTCCGGGAGCTATCATCCCACCACCCTGCCCGAGGAGGTCATCGCGACCGACGGCGTGGACATGCTCTGCCGCGGGGAGGGCGAGGCGGCCCTGCTGGAGCTGGTGAGCAGGATGGACGCGGGGGAAGACTACGGCGGCACCGAGAGCATATGGGTCAAACAGGACGATAACGTCCGCCGCAATCCCGTACGCCCCCTCATGGAGGACATCGACGTGCTGCCCCTTCCCGATTTCTCCATCTTCGACTTCTCCAAGCTGCTCTCGACCCGCATCAACACCGGGGTGGTGATCCTATCCAGGGGGTGCCCGTACAGCTGCACCTACTGTTCCAACAAGCGCATGCGGGACATCTACCCCAACAAGAGCCGGTACTCGCGTTTTCACAGCCCCGAGTACAGCATCGATTACCTGAAGAAGCTGCTCGCCGCCTATCCCGGCGTGAAGTACCTCAACTTCCGCGACGACATACTGCCCTGGAAGGGCGGCTGGCTCGAGAGGTTCACCTCGCTCTACCGCAAGGAGATAGGGCTTCCCTTCATATGCAACTATCGCGCCAACCTGGTGACCCCGGAGATAGTGCGCATGTTGCGCCAGGCCGGGTGCTACCAGATGTTCTTCGGGGTGGAGAGCGGCAACGACTATATCCGCAACGAGGTGCTGAACCGTCACATGTCCCGGGAGAAGATCGTCGAGGCCTTCGAGGCCTGCCGCGACGCGGGGATCAAAACCGTTGCCTACAACATGGTGGGCTTGCCTTACGAGGACAAGTCACGGGTGCTGGATACCGTGAAACTGAACGCGGAGATAAGGGCGGACCATTCACTCAGCCCCATTTATTACCCCTACCCCGACACGGTCCTCTTCGAGACGGCGGTGCGCGAGGGCTGGGTGCCCGAGGTATACGATTACCGCGAGGACCGCTTCGTGGACCAGCCGAGCCTCCCGCGCGATCAGCTCTACTTCGCGCGCCATTATTTCCGCACCTTCGTGCGCATTTATCGAGCGCTCGAGAGACTGCCCGAACCGGTTACCACATACCTCGAGAGAATGGTGGACGCGGTATTCGTGAGTCCACGCCTGCCGCATCGAGCACTGGTGGCGGTGGCGGCGCAGGGCGAGAGGGCCTGGAGCGAAAGCAAGGACTTCTTTCGCCGCAGGTTCCCAGCTTTCTTCCTGTGGGTAAGGGACCGGGTGAGGGGAGTGGAGCAGGAGCAGTAGGAGGCGGGGAGCGGGGCCTTCCGTAGCGCGAACGGAGACCAGAATGGCCGAATGCGTGAGTTGCGGGAAAGACATACCCGCGGGGAAGTTTTTCTGCGAGGACTGCTATTTCAGGATGAAAGGCAGGAGGAGGCCTTCCGGGGAGGTGCCCGATGCCTCTGCCGGAAGCCGCGATGCCAGCGCTGCCGCAGGGCGTCCTCAGGCAGATACCGGGTCCGCCCCGCACGGTGCCTTGCCCGCGGGGATCACGCCCGCCGCGAGGGCCAGGGCAGACCTCACTCCCGCGGCGGGCAAGAAGGTGGTCTCTATGAGGCCGTACGCGGAAGGGGCGGGCAAGGAGAAAGCGGGGGGAAAGAGGTTCACCGTGACCATAACCTTCAGCGAGAGGACCTACGCAGCCCTGGCAAAGCTCAGGAGGGGCGGGAAAGAGAAGGGCACCGCCCGGGCCGATGGCACGGGAGGAAGCGAGGCGTCAAGCGTGCGCTCCAGGAGGGCGACGAAGAACCCGAATAGGCGGAGAAGGCCGGACCTCAAGGCAGTGGCGGGGATATCGAGTTCTTCCGGGCGGGAGGGCGGCCTCGGGAAGCTGACGGGCTACAGGGACCGCCCTATGGACCGCGGGGACATGGCGGCGATGGCCATGGCCGCGATCGCGGTCGCGGCCATAGTGATACTCTCGTTCCTGCCCTGGGCGAGGATATCGATACTCGATGAGGAATTGATGGTGATGCAGCCGGTGGAGGTGAAGGGGGCGGACCTGGGCCTCATCACCTATGCATGCATATTCATTGCGGCGGCGGCCCTGCTCTACGTGGTGGCGTCGCGGCTGTGGGTCAAGGGGCTTGCGGCGGTGGACTTCGGCGTGGTGCTCATCCTGGCCGGGATCGTGATCATACCCCTCTTTTACGCGTCCATAGCCTCCAACGACAGGTTCCTGGCCATCGCCCTCGAGCGGTTGGGAAGAAACGCGGCCCGCCTGCCCGAACAATACGAACGCGTGACGCTCTGGCCCACGTACGCTATGGTCATCGCGGGCGCGCTGCTTGCTTTCTCGGGTTTGCTCCGCCTCTCGGAGCGCAGGGGCGGAAACGCGGCGGTCGAGGGGCGCTAGAGGGAGATGAACGTATTGTCCTGCGGCGCGTACGAACTATATCAGGAGGCCAGGCAACTCCTGCGGGAAAGCAGGCACCGGGAGGCCATCTCTCTTCTGGAGAGGGTGAAACGGCTCGAGCCGGGGCGGGGCTCAGTCCTGGAGACGCTGGGCATAGCCTATTACAACAGCGGCCGCCCGGGAATGGCCATGAGGGAGTTCGAGGAAGCTTTGGAGGTGGACCCGACCAATCATTTCGCCAGGTACGGGCTCAGCCGCTGTCTCTTCCGCGGGGGCCACCTCCGGCAGGCCATCGGGCAGGCAAAGCTTGCCGCGGTCATGGCGCCGGAGGTGGAGCTGTACGCCGAGGCCCTGCGGCGCTACCGGAGTGAGCTGCCCGAGGAAGGGAAGGGGTAAGGGATTGAAGGCGGCAGACGATGAGCCCAGGGCCGAGAAGTACGAGAGCTTCCTGCTGGACCTCGACGGCGTGATCTACCTCAATCAACAGCCCATCCCGGATGCGGTCGAGTTCGTGAAGCGCCTGCGCGCGATGGGCAAGAGGGTGCTGTTCCTCACCAACAACTCGCGCTATACCAGGTCGGAGTACAGGCATAAACTGGAAAGTATGGGCATCGCGTCGAGCGAGGACGAATTCATGACCGCCTCCGTGGCCACGGCGAGCTTTCTCGAGGAGGGATACGCCCTGGACGGCAAGACGGCCTTTTTCATAGGGGGACGGGGACTGGAGGAGGCCTTGTCCGCGACCCCCTTGCGCCTCCTGTCCGGCGAGAAGGGCCGGGACGCGGGCTTCGTCGTCGTGGGCTGGGATATGGAGCTCACCTACGACAAGCTGCGTATAGCCTGCCTGGCGCTGCACGCGGGCGCGGTGTTCGTGGCGACGAACGACGACGCCACCTTTCCGGCGCCGGACGGGCTATGGCCCGGCGCGGGCGCGATCGTTGCGGCACTGGAGAGGGCGGCGGGACGTGAGGCCCTGGTCGTGGGCAAGCCCAACGTCTACATGCTCGAGGCGGCGCTCTCCATCACGGGGGCGAGGCCCGACGGCACGCTGATGATCGGGGACCGTCTGGAGACGGATATACTCGGCGGCTGGCGGGCCGGGCTCGATACCTGTCTTGTGCTCAGCGGGGTGGCCAGGCGGTCGGACCTCGAGGGATTCGAGCCCCAGCCGGACCTGGTAGTGGACAGCCTCCTGGAGCTGTTGTGAACCGCGAAGCATCACGGGAATGGACGGCGGCCCTGTACCGGCGCTTCCTGCCGGGCGAAGCAGATGCCTACGCCACGTTTCTGGGTCTCGCGCAGTCGGGGTGTCCCGAGGGGGGCACGGTGGTCGACCTCGGGTGCGGGGATGAATGTTACCTGGCCTGCCTGTCGGGAAAGGCGGCCGAGATCATCGGCGTGGATGAAAGACCACTGCGGGGCGCATACGGCCGCTACGTCCAGGCCGACCTCGACCGCGACATCGGGTTGGATGCCGGGTGCGCCGACCTAGCCGCGAGCAAGTTCCTCATCGAGCACCTCGGGAAGCCGGGGGAGTTCTTCCGCCAGGTCTACCATTCGCTGCGTCCAGGCGGCATGCTGGTGGTGATGACGCCCAACGTCCTCTACTACCCGTATGCGGTCAATCTCCTCCTTTCGCGCCTCCTCGATCAGGAACGGCGCATGAAGGTGGTCGGGTTCTTCAGCGGCAGGGGCCGGCACGAGATCTTCCCCGTCTATTACCGCTGCAATACGCCGCGCAGGCTGCGGGCGGAGCTGGAGGCGGCGGGATTCGAGGTCGTCCACCTTGGTACCTACGGAGACTATCTCGCAAGCGCCGTCAACAGAACCCTGGGGGCGGTGGCGGTGGCGTACGAGAAGGCCGTCTCCCTGCTTGGCCTGGAATACGCCAGGGGTTTCATCGTCGCCGCAGCCGTCAGGAAATAGGGAAACGGATCACCATGCTGCCCCTTTTTGACAGGAACCCCACGAGGAGAGCGCCGGTGGTCACGCTCGCCCTTATCCTCTTGAACGCGGCCGTTTTTATCTATATGCTGTTCCTCGATGCAGCCCAGTACGAGATCTTCATCTACCGTTTCTCGGTGGTCCCGTGGGAGATCGTCCACGCGGGGCAGCTTCCCTTATCGGCGCTTCAGCAGCTCTTCGGATATCCCATGGCCTCGGCGCCGTCGAAGCAGGTCTACGTCCCGCTGCTGACCTCCCTCTTTCTGCACGAGGGATGGCTGCACCTCCTGGGCAACATGCTCTTCCTCTGGATCTTCGGAAACAACGTCGAGGACGTCATGGGCCATGCCGCCTTCCTCGTCTTTTACCTGGTCTGTGGGGTGTTCGGGACCCTCGCCCATGTCGCAATGTATTCCGGCAGTTTCAACCCGCTGCTGGGGGCGAGCGGGGCGATATCCGGGATACTGGGGTCTTACATCCTGCTCTATCCACGCGCCTGGGTATGGACGTGGGTTTTCCTTTTCATCGTGCCGGTGCCCGCGTTCGTGGTCATCGGCCTCTGGATAGCGCTGCAGTTCGTGCAGGGGGTCATCTCCGTGGGCTCGGGCGCCGTCGGCACGGCTTTCTTCGCCCACCTGGGGGGCGTTGCCATGGGGCTGATAATCACCGCTATCTTCTATCCGGTGTTGCGGCGGAGGAGGGACGCGCTTTCCCTGCTGTCCGATGAGCACTGGTTCGAGAGGAGGAGCGGCTAGAAGAACTCCCGCAGGATGGCCCGCGCCGCTTCCTCGGGGCCCCTCATCTCGTATCCCCCTATGCCCAGCCTGGTCCTCAGCGTGCCGATGCGGACGCCGCCGGCCAGGAGGCGTTCGAAGAAGTACCTTGCGACGGCATCGTGCTCGCGCCGCTTCTGCGCGGCCCCGAAAGGATTGGCGAAGTAGGAGTGCACCAACCCTTTCTCGTCCGTGGTCCCCTTGGCCATGCGCGCGCCGCTCTCGAACACGGGCAGCGCTTCTTCGATGGAGGAGAAGAACTCCAGGATGGGATTGTCCTCGTCGATCTCCTCGTAATTATTGGCATAGAGCAGGGCATCAATGGCGTGTCCGCGGATTATGTAACCGTACTCGCTTACTGGGATGACGACCCTGGCGTTGGAGAGTTGGGGATTCATGAAAATGGAGCGGTCGACCTCGCTATAGGCGTATCCCGGTTGCAGGTCGTCCAGGCGCACGAAGGCGCCTATCTCCGTGCCGTAGGCCAGTACGCGGCCCCCCTTGTCGCTGCCCAGCACCCCCATGTCGTCGAAAACGACCTTGATGTCGATGCTGCCCTCGCCAGCGATCGCCCGCAGGGCCTCCAGGGATTCAGACTTGCCCGCACCGCTGTCCCCGACGATGACGATGTTTGCCGTCTTCCCAGAGCTCATGCGGATGCGCGCCATGGCGCCGTGGAGCGGCAACATGCCGCGGTTGAGCATGATCACGTTGTGCAGGGTCAAGGCCGCCTTCTTCATGTACCCGAAGTAATCATGTTCCTCGATGCCGCTGACGTACGCGGCCACCAGGTCGTTTACAGCGTCCTCATGATAGTAGGTCTCATCGGGAGACAGGGATCCGGCGGTGCCTCCGAAGACGAGTATGCCGTCAGGGTCGCCGCGGTGTATCTCCTCGCCGGGGATCATCTCGAAGAGGTTGCAGAGGCTGATCCCGAGGTGGAGGAAGGAGGACGAGAAGAAGATGAAGATGCGCAGCAGGCCCACCCTGGCCGGATAGCAGTACCAGCTGCCCTGCAGCTCACCCAGGAGGCGCAGCGGGTTCTCCTCCAGGGGCTTGATGGCGCCCCTGCGATAATTGCGGCGCGGGTAGAGGATGAGCGGCGGCTCGATGACCACCAGCTGCATGAATGGGATATCCGCGAGCATCTCGTACCCTTCTGGGCATCTCCAAGGAATATGCTCGATGAGGGCGCCGGCCCCGGCGCCGCTGGGCAACTGGCGATACACCCTGGGAAGTTCCCCCCCGACGTTGAAAGCTATGCGCCGGTAGGTCTCGCGCACCAGCGCCTCGAAGGACTGGGCGGTATCTATGAACCAGTTGTGGTAATCGACGCTCATCACCTTGGCGGCCTGGTACCCTTCCTCTATGAGGATGTAGCGCTCCAGCTTTCTCCAGTAGTTGTAAAGGGACTCGACGAGTTCGTGCATGCAGGCGGACCACGCAGCGAGGCCGGCGTATGCGGGGTGGGCGCCGCTCACATCCTCAATGGATCTGGCTGACAGCAGGGTGAGGAGTTCGACGAGCCTTGATGCGTCCGCCGCCCCGCTCCCGCCTCCGTCCACCAGGGCTTGTTCGCGCAGGAAGCCGTGGAGCTCGGATCCCCTGGCGGCGAGGTCGCCCACGAAAGAACCGAGGATATCGGCGAAGAGGGCGCTGCCAAGCAGTTCGGCAGGAGTGCGGCACAGATCATGCGCGGAGAGGATGACCGGTCTCAATTCCACCACCCCTTCTTTCCAGCTTGTCGATGACCGCCGCATGTCTGCCTTTGAGGGGTTCCGGTCCAGCAGCGGTATGCCCGTATGTCGATGACACGGTGAGCAGCCTTTTCCCCGGGGACGCCTGCGGCTCCCGCCCTAACGGTCGGCGGCAAGGAGGATGGGATAAGGGTTTACCGCTGCCCCGCCCCCTGGATGGACCTCGAAATGCAGGTGCGGCGGTCCGCCAACGGCATTTCCGGTGTCGCCGACGTATCCGATGACCGTACCGGCGGTAACGTGACCCGTGGCGGCGAAGCGCTGCAGGTGCATGTAGTAATAGACGTTGCCGTCGTCGCCCGCCAGGCGCACGTACAGGCCGGCGTTCTTTCCCTCCCCCTGGTTAACGGTTCCGGAGACGCATGCCACGCAGGGCGTGCCGGCGGACGCGAAAACGTCACAGCCCTGGTGGAGGTGGCCGGTGCGGGGAGCGTGCCAGTCGTTTGTGAAGGTATGGGGTCCTTTCACGGGAAAGATAAAAGATCCGATGGGTGTCATCACCGGGGTTCCGCCACCGCCGGTCGTCGCCAGGAGCTGCAGTATCTCCTTGTTCACCGAATCAAGGTAGGCCTGCTGCTCCTGCAGGGATGATTCCATGGCCTGGCGCCGGGCGTTTACCGAGCCCAATACCTGGCGCTGCTGCGCCTCTTTTTCCTCGAGGGACCTCTGGCGCTCGCTGATCTGTTCGCGCAGCCGCCTCACCTCATCGAATATCTGGAAATCGCGATGGCCGATATAGGAGAAGAAATCATAGCGGCTGAGGAAATCGTCCAGGCTCGTTGACTCCAGCAGGACCTCCACCGAGCTCACCTCTCCCGACTTGTAGATGGAACGCAGGCGTTCGTGCAGTATGGTCCGGGCCCTCTTGTAGTCGTTCTGCGCCTTCTCCAGTTGCTCGCGGTTCATCTCGACCTCGGCCCGGATGATCTCGTACTCGCTCAAGGCCGCGCTGTAGTCCTGTGCCAGCCGCTGCGACTCGGCCTTCATCGTCTCGATCTGTTGCCTCACCCTCTCCGCCTCCGCTTGTCTCTCCTCCAGCGTGGCGGGCATGGCGTAGACCGAAAGGGAGAAGGCGAGCAGCAAGGAGACAGAAACCGTGATGAACCAGTAACCCGCTCTTCTCACCACTTCAATACCTCCGGTGCCGACCGTTCTTACCCTTAGAGGTTACCATCAGCGTTTTTGTTCGTTCTAGATAATATATCATCACTCGCCGCCTATACCTTTAACATTTCTGTTGTTAATATTAACTATTGTTAGTAAATCATTATTATGATGATAAAGTCAATTTATGTTAAAAACATAACGGGGGTTGGGACGGTCTGCTTCTGTTACTATTATTCACTAGACGGACGGAGACGGAGGTAGGCGCGTGATCGCGGTAAGGGGTCTCAGCAAGGAGTTCGACGGGGTCAAGGCGCTGCGCAGCGTGGACCTGGAGGTCGCGAGGGGCGAGGCCTTCGGGCTCATAGGTCCCAACGGCGCCGGCAAGACAACGCTCATACGCATCCTCACCGGCCAGACTCCGCCGAGCAGCGGAGAGGTCCTTTTTGACGGAGAGGAGATCGACCCCCTGCAGCCGGGTTACCGCCTGCGCATCGGCCTGGTGCCACAGGAGCCCGCCTTCTACGGCCGCCTCACGGCAAGGGAGAACCTCGCGCTGCTGGCTCGGCTGTACGGCATCGACAGGCAGAGCGCTTCGGGGAGGGTGGAATGGCTCCTTTCCTGGGCCGGCCTGGAGGAGCATGCCGATAGGCAGGCACGGCATTACTCGCGGGGCATGCAGCAGCGACTGAGCCTGGCCATGGGGCTGGTGCACCGGCCCGATATCATCTACCTGGACGAGCCGACGTCCGGCCTCGACCCCGAGGCCCGCGTCTCCCTCTGGGGCCTCATCGACCTCCTGGCCGGGGAGGGCAGGTCCATCTTCCTCACCACCCACGACATGGAGGAGGCGGACCGCATATGCGACAGGCTTGCCATACTGGTGGAGGGGAGCGTCAGGGAGCGGGGGACGCCGCAACATATAAAAGGGCTGCTGGGAGCGGACCGGGTGGAGATGCGCCTGCCAGCGGGAAGCGAGGGCGAGCTGGAAGCGGTATGCGGGCGCCTCGGGCTCTCCTGGAGGAGGGAGGGCGAGATAGTGACCGTCACCGGGCCGGAACTCCCGGACAAACTCCCGGAGATAGTATCCACCCTGGCTGGCCGCGTGAGCGATCTTCACTACCGCGAGGTGACCCTGGAGGACGCCTTCCTGCGCTTCATGCGGGGGGTGGATTGATGCGGGGGATGGCGGCGCTGATCATCAAGGACTGGAGGCTCATAATCCGCAACCGGCTGCTGCTGGTGGTGCTCGTGATCTATCCCTTCCTCATCATGGGCGTCATCGGGGCCGCGTTCGGGGATGCCGGGCGGCCCGTTCCCATAGCCCTGGTGAACATGGACGGGGCCGATACGGGAGAGGCGGCATGGACCGGGATCGAGACGGACGAGGCGCAGGGATTGCAGAGACGTTTCCGCCGCCGCGGGGGGTCTGTGCGCGAGTATGAAGGCATGGAGGAAGCGATGGCGGCGATGGCGGTGGGGGAGGTGAACGTCCTTCTGGCGAGCGCGGATACGGACGGAACGGCGGCGTGGCTGGGGGCGGAGCTCTCCAGGGACGAGATAGACGCGATCGAGCAGGATCTCAGGGGCGAGGCGGATGCCTGGCACGAGTTCTCCACCGCGGAGGAGGCCGCCGCGTCCCTGGAGGAAGGACGGAGCGACGTCCTCTTCGCGGTGTGGGAGGAGGATTACCCGTATATTGCCGAGACAATCTGGCTGGAAGGTGAGAACCATGATGCCTCGGCGCTGGTGCAGAGGTTCGGACGGGACGTCACCGAGATCAGGGAATACGCGTCGGAGAGACTGGCCCGCGACGATCTCAAGAGGGGCCGCGTCGACGCGGTGATCGTCCTCCCCCGCGGCTTCGTGCATGCCCTGAAGACGCTGGACGAGGTAGCGGTGCTGAACGTGATCATCGATCAGTCGAACCTGGTCAAGGCGGAATTCGCGGAGACCAGCATTCGCGGCTTCACCTCCCGCATAAAGGACGGGGTGGTGAGGAACAAAACGGAAGCCGTGGTGGCGGGACTCTACGTGCTGGTCAGTGGGGGCGATTTTTTCGGCACCGAGGTGACGGGGCTCGAACAGATCAGGGAAAACCTGCTGGATCTGAAGGAAGCCACCGGCGACCGCCCCGACATGCAGGGGAAGGTGGACGTGGGTATCGAGCTGGCCGAAACGGTGATCGCCGATATCGAAGACGCTGCGGCTTATCTGCGCGGGACCGCCCTCCCCATCGAGCTGGAGGTATCCTCGGTGGCCGGCAGGGTCCTCTCGGCCAAGGACGCGGTGGTGCCCTCGCTCATAGCCCTTTCCATCCTGTGGACGGGCGTTCTCTGCGGCGCCATCCTCATGGTCATCGAGGACGAGGAGGGGATGCGCGTCCGGCTCGGGCTCACCGAGATGGGGGCGTTTTCCCTGGTGGGATCGAAGCTGCTTCTGGCCACCGCCGTGGTCTTCGCGCAGTCGGCGGTGATGCTGGCCCTCGCCGTCGCCGTCTTCGGGGTGTTCGCCTCTAACGCCCTGCTGGCCCTGGTGATCATAGCCGCGGCCTCATTCTCCTGCATCGGTATCGGCCTGGTCATAGCGGCCTTCGCGCGCCAGGTGGCGGGTGCGGTCGTCCTGAGCGTCCTCGTCAGCTTTCCTCTCATCTTCATGACGGGGGCGGTCTTCCCCTTATCCCAGATGCCCGGCTTCATGCAATGGATAGCACGGGCCATACCCCTTACCTATGCCATCGAGGCCTTGTCCGGGGTGATGCTGAGGGGAGAGGCCCTGGCCGACGTGGCCTGGCAGACTGGAGCGCTCCTGGCCTTCGGTGCCGGGCTGCTGGCCCTGGGATCGTTCCTGGTGCGGAGGAGGTCGGTATGAGACGGAGGGTACGGCTCCGCGGCGGAGCGCCGGTCGCGCGGAGCTTTCACCGCCCACGGCCGCGGGAGGAATGTGGGGGCTCGCGACAGCCGGTCCCAAGCGCCCGAAGACGGTGAGAACGGCGGCGCACGGGCGGCGTGCCGCTTGTTGCGCGGGCTGTGGAGGCGAAGACCCATTATGTTAGAATTATCCCGAGCCTGACTGGAGAAAGAAGGGAGAGCGATGCGTTGCTTCAACCCGGTGGAGACCCTGGAGGGGGACCGCCTTGACGAGCTGAAGCTGGAGAGGTTGAGGTCCACCGTGGACCGCCTGTACGAGCGGGTTCCCTTTTACCGCGACAAGCTGGACGCGGTGGAGTACAGGCCGGGAGACATAAAGAGCCTGAAGGACCTGGAAAGCCTGCCATTTACCACCAAGGACGATCTCAGGGACAACTACCCCTTCGGGTTGTTCGCGGTCCCCATGCGGGATATCGTCAGGATACATGCGTCCTCCGGCACCACGGGCAAGTCGACGGTGGTGGGCTATACCGCCGGCGATATACAGGTATGGGCTGACCTGGTGGCCCGCACCATCGTGGCGGCTGGAGGCGACCGCGATGACGTCGTGCACGTTTCCTACGGCTACGGGCTCTTCACCGGCGGACTGGGCCTGCATTACGGGGCCGAGAAACTGGGGGCCACAGCGCTGCCCATGTCCGGGGGCAACACCAAGCGCCAGGTGCGCATGATGGTGGATTTTGGCAGCACCATACTCTGCTGCACGCCCTCCTACGCGCTGAACATAGCGGAAGTGATGCGGGAGATGGGCATCTCGCGGGACAGCATAAAGCTGAAAGCGGCGATTCTCGGTGCGGAGCCATGGTCGGACGAGATGCGCCGGCAGATAGAGGAGGAGCTGAGGATCTCCGCCCACGATATCTACGGCCTGTCCGAGGTGGTCGGACCGGGGGTTTCCATCGAGTGCGAGGAAAAGAAGGGACTGCACGTGTTCGAGGACAGCTTCATCCCGGAGATCATCGACCCCGGAAGCGGCAAGGTGCTGCCGCCGGGGGAGAGGGGGGAACTTGTCTTCACCAATATCAACAAGGAGGGGCTTGCCCTCATCCGCTATCGCACGCGGGACATATCCCGGCTCTTTCCCGAGCCATGCGCGTGCGGGCGAACCCACACGCGCATGGAGAGAGTGACCGGACGCACCGACGACATGCTGATAATCCGGGGGGTAAACGTATTCCCGTCGCAGGTGGAGATCGTTCTCATGCAGATACCCGGCCTCAGTCCCCACTACCAGTTGGTGGTAGACCGCGTCGAGAACCTTGATGTGCTCGAGGTACAGGTAGAGATGTCGGCGGAGGTCTTCTCCGACGAGATCAAGCAGCTGGAGGTGCTGGAGAAGAGGATACGCGACGAGGTCCAGAGCTATCTCGGCGTCGGAGTAAAGGTGCGGTTGATGGAGCCGCGCTCCATCCAGCGCAGCGAGGGCAAGGCGGTCAGGGTGATCGACAAGCGGAAGATCTAGGAGGTCGCAGGGTGAAGGTACGACAGGTTTCCGTATTCCTCGAGAACAAGAAAGGCCGCCTTTACGAGGTGTGCAAGAGGTTGGCGGAGGAGGAAGTCAACATCCGGGCGCTCTCCATAGCCGAGACGGCCGATTACGGCGTGCTCAGGCTCATAGTCAACGATCCCGGGAAGGCCATGCGGGTGATGTCCGAGGGCGGCTTTACGGTGAGCGAGACCGAGGTCATCGCGGTAGAGGTGCCCGACGTGCCGGGCGGCCTGTTCAAGGTCCTGGCCCCGCTCTACGACGCCAACGTCAACATCGAGTACCTGTACTGTTTCGTCGAGAAGAGCGGGGAAAGCGCCATTGTCGTGTTCAGGGTGGAGCAGCTTGACGAGGCGATCCGCGCCCTGCGGGACGGCGGATACACGGTCATGCGCGAGGAAGACGTCTATCGCATCTGACATCTAAGCAAGAAAGGGGAGCACCGCTTGCCGCTTCACACCACGACCCTGGAACTCTATATTCATGAGGACTCGGAAATCATCGACATCACGCGACAGATACAGGAAGAGCTTTCCGGCTCCCCCTTCAACGACGGCATGTTGACCGTGTTCGTTCCCGGATCTAACGGCGGAGTTATGACGCTGGAGATGGAACCGGACCTGGAGCGCGATCTCGAGAAAGCCTTCGAGCGGTGGGCGTCCGAGATGGCCTCCCGCCGGGTCGGGCTCTCACGGCATGGCGGCAACGGGCGCCGCGGCGCGCTGGCGGCTCTCGTGGGACCTTCGCTCAGCGTCCCTTTCAGGGACGGGCTTCTCGACCTCGGATCCCGGCAGCAGATCGCTTTCGTCGATTTCGACAGTCGTCCGCGCAAGCGGGTATTGATCCTCCAGATAATGGGGGAATAGCAAAGGAGTCAGGACATAACCCGGAACCAGGCTGTTGCGGACCGGGGGGGGCGCAAACCGAGCGGCTGGAGAGGCCGCCTCTCGGCCGTTCCCATGTGGGGTTGGACCATCGCCTATTTCGCCGTGCTGCTCACCCTCTACCGCTTTCTCGTGTTCGATTACGTGACAAACGTGCTCGACAACCAGCTACTGGGATTAACCGACACCCTCGCCTTGACCGCGGTCCTCTTCTGTTATCTCCTTCTCTGCGCGGCCCCCCCGTTCCTGTGGAGCAGGAGAGGCCGTTACCATCCCATCTGGCGGGGAATGGAATCGTTCGCCTGCTACCTGCTGGTAGCGCTGATCCTCGGAGCGGTGTTCGCGGCGTCATCAGGCGGCGAATGGTCGACGCTCAGCGGGATTGCTCCCTCTGGGGCTGTATGGTCACGCATCGGCTCGGTCGCGGTGATGCTGGCGGTGTTTTTCATCGCGTCCTGGTGGGGCGGAAAGACCGCGCCAGGGCGCAACGCCCGCAGCCGGAGAAGTAGCCGCAGGAAGGGGGACAGCGCCTAGCGGCTGGAGTGAGGCGTCACTTGAGACCGCCGCGGTCGATACTGTCGATAAAGGCGATCATGAGGTCGAGTGAGAGTCTCAGGGAGCGGACGTCGATGTTGTCGTAGTCATCCCGGACGCACCTCCAGTAGCGGGGGTAGCGCGATTCATCACGCGAACTCACGGTGATCGCCCTGCGTCCCCGCGAGATCAACTGGAAACCCTCGCCGAGGTAGAGATTGTTCCTCCTGAAACCGGCGCCGTAATGGGCATGGGTATCGTTTACGGACTTGACGACGCCGATCAACCTGCGGTTGGCGCGAAACGGTACCAGCCGCCCCTCGCGCCTGTAGCACACGGGGAATCCGCGTCCGACCCCGTCCATGACGACGAAATAAGCCCCCCTGAGCTCGCGGCGGTAACGGCGCAGCAGTCTCTTCACCCCGGCTCCGCTTGCGTCCGCGCCGCCCGTCCATACCAGCCACAGCTCGGTGAAGAGCGGCTGGCGGCGGTGGTACGTCCGCACCAGCTCCAGGAGCACGGCGACCCCGGAGGCGTTGTCGTTGCCCCCCGGGGTCGAGGATCCGAGGGCTTTAGCCAGCAGGGCGATGAAGGCAAGGGCGGGCACGATGGAAATAATCAGGCTCACATACCATATGAAATCGAGGGTCTCGCTCTCCATGCTGAGGAGGAAGCCCGCGTATGCCACCGCGGAAAGCATGAACAACGCCGCCATGCAGGCGAAATCGAGGAGAAAGGCGCTGCGGATCATCCACAGGAAAGCGGGGCCCCGGTAAAAGGCGGTACGCGGGGTATCCAAGTGGGCGATCACCACCAGCTTCCTGCGCTCCTCGCGGGCGGGTTTCAGCCTGGATATCACGTTCTCCGAGCGCCGGTGCGCCTGCATCCAGATAAAGGGACTGCGCCCGTAGTACTCGAGGAGGAAAAAAAGGAACCCCGGAAAAACCAGGACGAACGAGGCGTGGCTGTTGAGGGGGAAGACCGCCACCCCCAGGAGGGGTATGGCATGCACGAGCAACTCGCTCCATGCGGTGGTCGTGGGAGCGCGAAAGCTTTGCACCTCGGGCTCGAGGCCCAGGGAGCGCACCTCCTTCTCGACGAAACGTGCCGCCGACCTCTCCCCGTTGCTTCCGGGCGCGCGGGGACCGATCTCTCTCGCGAGATGGCGCGCGGGCCAGGCGATGCCCCTCTCCCTCTGCCTGCCGCCCCTGGAGCCCTCGCTGCCTCCCACGGTATGGTGCAGGATGTTCTCGCTACCTTCCAAGACGGTTCCAACCTCTGAATCTTTATCGGGCTCTCAGCCCCACGAGGACATCGAAAAATCCAGCCGTCCGCCAGCGGCGGCCGGCTGCCGTGAATATCATACAATACTTCAACGCGAACATACCTGCTACCTGCATGGGTCTCGCACCCCTTGCGGCATATCGAAGTCGTCGGATAGAATCCGGATATAATGGACGGAGAGAGGGAGCGCAACGGAAAAGTGGCAGGACAAACGCTTGCTTCGCTACGCGCTCCATGCCCAGGCGGAGACCCGGGGGCCGCTGAAGGTGGCGTCATTAGCGAGAATCTCGGGGAAGCAAGTGCGCGACGAGATACCGTAATCCCCCTTAGCCGACCGTGCGCGAACGCGGTTGAGCCGCCCCGGGGGCAGGCCAGGGTTTTAGGAGGCTGAAGAACTTGCCGCAGGACGAAAAAGACCTCGAGAGAGCGCTCGACGGTGTTCGCGAAAAATTAAAGAAGCTGCAGGGGGACCTCGAGCCCGAGGAGGCCCTGGAGGTACTCGAGGAAGCGGTCGCGGAAACCGAGCGTATCGGGGGGCAGCTCGAGGAAGCCGGCTCATGAGCGACACGCCCCTCCTGGACGCGATCACCGGTCCAGCCGACCTGAGGGAACTCGACTACGAGGAACTGGCCGTCCTCGCCGGGGAGCTGCGCCGCGTTATCGTAGAGACGACCGCGAGATGCGGGGGACACCTCGCATCGAGCCTGGGCGTGGTGGAGCTGACCATTGCCCTGCACCGGGTTTTTGACAGCCCCAGGGACCGCATCGTGTGGGACGTCGGGCACCAGGCATACGCCCACAAGCTGCTCACCGGCAGAAAGCAGGAGTTCATCCACTTACGCTGCAGCGATGGCTGCAGCGGCTTCCCTCGACGCGAGGAAAGCCCCCACGATCCCAATAACCCCGGCCACTCCAGCACTTCGATCAGCCTGGGGCTGGGAATGGCGATCGCGCGCGACCTGGAGGGAGAGGACTTCCACGTAGTGGCGGTGGTGGGGGACGGTGCCCTCACGGGCGGCATGGCCTTCGAGGCACTCAACCAGGTAGGCCATCTCGGAAGGAATCTCATCATCGTCCTAAACGACAACGGCATGTCTATCTCGCGCAACGTGGGCGCGATGTCCTCCTACCTCACACAGCTGCGCCTGAACCCGCGCTATATGCGCGTCAAGGACGAGGTGAAGGAGATCATCGAGAGCGTGCCTTTCCTGGGAGCGCCCACCGATCGCATCATCCATTCCTTCAAGGAGCGTTTGAAGAACTTTCTCATCCCCGAGTTCATCTTCGAGGAGCTGGGGCTGCAGTACGTGGGGATCGTGGACGGGCATGATATCCAGGCGGTGGAGAGGGACCTGGCTCTGGCGAAGCTGACCGAAGGGCCCATCCTGCTGCACGTTTTGACGAGAAAGGGGAGGGGTTATGCGCCGGCGGAGAGAGACCCCGACCTCTTCCACGGCATAGGCCCCTTCGACCTGGAGACCGGAAAATCGCTCCAGAAACCGGAGTCACCATCCTTTACCGCCACCTTCGGCAGGGTCCTCTGCGAGATGGCCAGATCCGAACCGCGGCTCGTCGCCATAACCGCGGCCATGAAGCTCGGAACGGGGCTCGACGATTTCGCCAGGCTGTTCCCGCGCCGCTTTTTCGACGTGGGCATAGCGGAGCAGCACGCGGTGGCCCTTGCCGCGGGCATGGCCCTGGGGGGATTCCGGCCCGTGGTTTCCATCTATTCCACCTTCCTGCAGAGGGCTGTGGACCAGATGATCCAGGAGGTGTGCCTGCAGAACCTCCCCGTAATCTTCACGCTGGACCGCGCGGGGCTGGTGGGCGAGGACGGTCCAACCCATCACGGCGCATTTGACCTGAGTTATCTGCGCATGATGCCGAACATGACGCTGATGGCCCCCAAGGACCAGGAGGAGCTGCGGGACATGCTCTGGGCCGCCCTGGAGATGGAGGGGCCGGTGGCCATCCGCTACCCCCGGGGCCTCGGCAGCTCGCGAGAGGTCGCTGACGAGCCGAGGAGGATCGAACCGGGGAGAGCCGAGACGCTCAAGGAAGGTGACGTAGTCTACATGCTGGCGGTGGGGAGGATGGTCGACGTGGCGCTGGGGGCCGCCGCGATCCTCGAGGGCAGGGGATTGAAGGCCGGCGTGGTAAACGCCCGCTTCGTCAAACCGCTGGACGAGGTGACCATAGCGGCGCTCGCGCAGAGATGCCGCGTCGTGGTGACTATCGAGGAGAACGCCCTCATGGGAGGGTTTGGAGAGGCGGTGGCGGCGCTGCTGCACAAGCTCGGCTCCTCCTGCCGGCTGCTGAGTTTCGGATTGCCGGACCGTTTCGTGGGACACGGCAAGGTGCCGGAGCTCTTCCGAATAGAGGGGATTGACGCGGACTCCGTGGCGCGAGAGATAGAGCGCGCGCTGCATGATGACCCCGGGGGAAGATGAAAAGGCTCGACCAGTGGCTCGTCGAGGAGGGACATTACCCTTCCCGTGAGCGCGCCCGCCTGGCGGTGATGGCGGGCGAGGTAGAGATCGAGGGCAAAGGCCGCGCGCTCAAGGCGGGCTACCGGCTCGTTCCCGGCGATAGGGTCATAGTGAGGAGCAAGGCGCTTTTCGTGTCACGGGGCGGTGATAAACTCGATGGCGTGCTGGAGCGCTGGGGGATCGACGTCTCGGGGCTCAGCGCGATGGACGCCGGCGCTTCTACGGGCGGTTTCACGCACTGCCTCCTGAAGAGGGGCGTATCGCGCGTCATATGCCTCGACGTGGGGCGCGGCCAGCTCCACTGGGACCTGAGGAGGGATGAACGGGTCACGGTCATGGAGGGCTATAACGTCCGTTTTTTGGGAGAGAGGGACCTGCCCTATACGCCCGACATCATCGTAGCGGACCTCTCCTTCATCTCCCTGCGACTGGTCTTCGCGGCCCTCCACGGAGTGCTGCGGCACGGGGGAGACCTGGTGGCGCTGGTGAAGCCCCAGTTCGAGGCCGGAAAGGGCAAGGTGGGCAGGAAGGGCGTGGTCCGCGACCCCGCGGTGCACCGCGAAGTGCTCGAAGACGTGCTCGCGGCGGCCGCCCGCCAGGGTTTTATCCTGAGGGAGGTGGCGCCCTCGCCCCTCGCGGGGGCGGACGGGAATATAGAGTTCTTCGCGTGGTGGAGGAAGGGCGAACCGGCGGAGGCGGTCGACCTGGATGCGAGAGTGAGGATGGCGTTGGAGGAAGCATGGCCGGCGGGATAAAGACGGTCGGGCTCATGCCCCATGCCCGCAAGGAACAGTCACTGGCCGTAGCCGGCCAACTGCTGGAGTGGCTCGAACAAAGGGGGATCAGGGTAAAGGTCCTGCGGGAGGACGCGCAGGCCATGGGGCGATCCGAGCGGGGATCGGACCGGGCGGATTTCATCGCGGGCCTGGACCTGGTGGTCTCGCTCGGGGGCGACGGATCCATGCTCAGGGCGGCCGCGGCCGCATACGAGTCGGAAGCGCCCGTGGTGGGCGTCAATCTCGGCAGGAAAGGGTTCCTCACCGCCATGGAATCTGAGCACATGTATCCAGGCCTCGAGGAGATACTGCAGGGCCGCTTCTTCGTGCAGGAGCGCATGCTGTTGCAGTGTACCCTCGGCGGGGAGGACTCCGGCGAAGCACATTATGCCCTGAACGAGATAGCCGTGGGCAAGAGGGAACTGCAGAGGATGATACGGCTGGAAGTGGATATATGCGGGCGCTACTTCCACTTCTATGCCGGAGACGGCGTTATCTTCTCAACGCCGACGGGCTCCACCGCCTATTCGCTCTCCGCCGGTGGCCCCATAGTAGACCCCTCGCTGGAATGTATTATACTCACGCCCATATGTAGCCACTCCCTCATGGACCGCTCGGTGATCATCTCCCCCGACAGCACCATAGAGGTGCTGCTGGAGAGGGAGGAGGTGCTGCCCGCCCTGTCCCTGGACGGCAGGGAGGAGATAGAGCTGCCGCGCGGGGGGAGGATCCTCATCCGCAGGGCTGAGCGGTGCTTGAAGATCGTCAAGCTCGAGGGCTACTCCTTCTACAACCTCTTGCGCGACAAATTCGACTTTCCGGGCAGCGGGAAGTAGGGGAGGTACCCTAGGTGCGGCGAGGTCGGAGATGCTGAGAGAGCTTCACGTACGCAACCTGGCGCTCATCGAGGAGGCGAGCCTCGAGTTCGGGCACGGTCTCAACGTCCTTTCGGGCGAGACGGGTGCCGGTAAGACCGTGCTCGTGGAGGCCCTCGGGCTCCTGCTCGGCGGCAGGGGAGACAGCGGCCTCGTGCGCGCCGGCGCGCGCAGGCTCGAGCTCGAAGCGGATTTCGAGGCGCCTCCGCAGGCGCTGGAGGCGGCGGCGGAGGAGGGAATAGAGCCCGCTGGCGGGGACTCGCTCGTCCTGAGGCGGGTGATAACGCCCGACGGCAAGAGCAGGTGCTACGTGAACGGGACCATATGCACGGTGGCCACCCTGGCGCGCCTGGGTGAACGCCTGGTGGACATACACGGACAGCATGATCACCAGCGTCTTCTGCGCACCGCAAGCCACCTCGCCTACCTCGATGCGAGTGGCACAAAGGAACACCACGACCTTCTCCGTTCGTACCGGGAGGCCTATGCGCGATGGCGGGACGCCCGCGGCATGCTGGAAAGAGCGTCGATGGACGAGTCGGAAAGGCTGAGGGAAATCGACCTCCTGCGCTTTCAGACCGCGGAGATCGAGACGGCGGGACCGCGCGAAGGGGAGCTGGAGGAGCTGCTCAAGGAACGCAAGCGCATGCAGAACCGCGAGGAGCTCTTCAATGCCGTGCGCGAGGCCCATGCCCTGATCGCGGGAGAGGCGGAGGGGGAGGGCGCCATGGATCGCGTGGGATCGGCCGAGGCCGCGCTGGAACGGGCCTCCTCCCTTGACGAGGAGATCATGGCGTGGACGACGAGGTTGCGGGAAGCCCAGGAACAGCTGGCGGACCTCGCTCACGAGCTGCGCGCCTATGCGGAGGGCCTCGAGTTCGAGCCCGGCCACCTCGAGGAGGTCGAGTTGAGACTGCGCGTGCTCTCGGAGCTGGCCCGCAAGTACGGACGCGACACCTCCCTCATCCTGGAACACCTCGAACGCTCACGTCAGCGCCTCTCTGAGCTCGAGTACCTGGACACGAAAAGAGAGGAGCTGCAGAAAGAGGAAGCGGCCAGGCGGAGCGGGATGGAGAAGATGGCTGCCAGGCTTTCGGCGTCGCGAAAAGAACTGGCCCGCAAGCTGGCCAGGGACGCCAACCGCGAACTTTCCGAGCTGAACATGGCAGGGATGCGCTTCAGCGTCGAGATGAGCGATGGCGGGGATTGCGACGAGCGCGGAAGGGACGGGGTCGAATTCCGGGTGTCGCCCGGCAAGGGGTTGCCATATCAGCCCATGGCGCGCATAGCGTCCGGAGGCGAGCTGTCGCGCATAATGCTGGCGCTGAAGCTCTCACTGGCGCGCGCGGACGACGTCCCCACACTGGTCTTCGACGAGGTAGACGCGGGCATCGGCGGCAGCACGGCCGATATCCTTGCCGAGAAGCTCGCGAGCGTCTCCGGCTACCACCAGGTCTTCGCCGTTACCCATCTTCCCCAGGTGGCGGCGTACGCGGACATACACATGTCCGTAAGCAAGATGGAAACCCCCGACGGCATCGCGACCAGGGTGGAGCTGCTCGAGGGCGGGGGGCGCGTGGACGAACTGGCGCGCATGCTGGGAGGAAGTGAGGACACCGCCCGCAAGCACGCACGCTCCATGCTGGGTAAAAAGGAGATTTCCAGGCGCTGATGGGCACGAAACGGCATCTCCCTGACTCAATCGAGACCACGCCCATGACAAGGCAGGCTGGTCTTTACCCCTGACGTCCCTTGCGGGGCTCGATATCCGCCAGGCGGCGACAGCACGACCACGATCACGTATAATGCTAAATGATAATTTAATTCAATAAGGAGACCGTATGGACCTGGGAAGGAGATTGAGGTCGCGTGGCTATCGTCTGACGCCGCAACGGGAGGCCATCCTGGGCGTGTTGCGGGAGAACGCGGGCCGTCCGCTGAGCCCGGAGGATATCCATGCCATGGCCGGCAAGAAGCAACCCGGCATGGGCATAGCCACCATCTACCGCACCATGGACCTCTTCTGCGAACTGGGCATAGCCTTTCCGGTCCACCTCAGGGGAGGATACCGGTTTTACGAGATAAACCTGGGCAAACATCACCATCACATGGAATGCATCGCCTGCGGCAAGCTGGAGTTGCTGGAGGCTTGCGTGATCGACGACATCGCGGAGTTGGTGCGCGACGGAAGCGACTTCCTCATCACCTCGCACTGCATGAGCCTATTCGGTTATTGCCGGCAATGCCTGGAGGGAGGAAAAGAGAAAGAGGCCGCGGAAAGCTGAGACCCGGGGGGTGCGCCCTTGGCTTTGTTGAAAAAGTCTATCGACTATATCATCGCAAGCGCTCCTGCCGCGCTGCTCGCGATCGCCCTGGTGGTGTTGATGCTTCCCGTCATCGCGGGATGTACGGACGGCGAAGGGAGCGATGACAGGTTGAAGGTGGCCGCGGATATCTTCCCCCTCGCGGATTTCTGTGCGGAGGTGGGGGGCGCCCTGGTCGAGGTGGAGACCCTGGTGCCCCCGGGCGCGACCCCGCATACGTTCGAACTCACCACGGCACAGATGAGGTTCCTGGAGGAAGCCGACATGCTGGTGAGCAACGGGCTCGATTTGACGCCCTGGGCGGAGGGTATTTTTACCAGGACAGGCGGCGCCGGCACGGTCGAGGTGGTGGCCGGGGAGGCGGTGCCCGAGGAGGAGCTGGTGAAGATCGCCGGAAGCGGCGGCGGGATATATGACCCGCACGTATGGCTGGACCCCGACCTGGCCATGCATATCGTGGAGGCGATACGGGACGGCATGTGCGAGGCCGACCCTGAAAACGCCGCGGTCTTCCGGGAGAACGCGGAGAGGTATGTCGCGCGGCTCGGGGAGCTCGATGCCCGCATCGCGGAGGAGGCGGCCGCCTTTTCCACGCGGAAGTTCATCGCCTTCCACTCTACGTGGACTTATTTCGCCCGCCGCTACGGCCTGGAGCAGGTCGGCGTAATAGAGGAGTTGCCAGGGAAGGAGCCTTCAGCCGGGGAGATAGCCGAACTCGTCGATATGGTCGAGGCAAGGGGCGTGAGGGTGATATTCGCGGAGCAGCAGTTCAATCCGCGCGTCGCGGAAACGATCGCCGAGGAGTCGGGTGGAGAGGTCGTGGTGAAACTGCTCGATCCCCTGGGCGACCCCGGCGATACGCGATCCGACACGTACCTGAAGATGATGGAGAGGAACGTGGAGATCATGAAGGAGGCCCTGGGGTGAGGGAATGCCGCGTCAGCGAGTTCTTCTCGGCGCCCTCCATCGGGCCGAGAAAGGTCATAGACCTCGACGGCATATGGTTGAGCCTGGACGGCCACACCGTGCTCGAGGACATAACCTTCTCCCTGGCGGAGGGGACTTTCCTGGGGGTGATCGGGCCTAACGGCGCGGGAAAGACGAGCCTTATCCGGGTCATCCTCGGACTCTTGAGGCCGACCAGGGGAACGGTCCGGGTGATGGGTCTCAGCCCGGGGGAGCTGCGGCACGAACTGCACCACATCGGCTACATGCCCCAGCAGGTGCTCTTCGACCCGCTCTTTCCGGTATCGGTTTACGACGTGGTGATGATGGGGCGCACCTGCTGCATCGGTCCGCTGCGCTTCGCCCGCCGTTCGGATCGCGAGGCGGTGATGGAGAGCATCGCAGCGGTCGGCCTCGGCGGCTCGGAGAGAAGGCCTATCGGCGAGCTCTCGGGTGGCCAGCAGAAGAGGGCTTTCCTGGCGCGTGCGCTGTGCCTGGAGACGCGCATCCTGCTGCTGGACGAACCGACGGCTGGCCTCGATTACGATGCCCAGGAGAATTTCATGAGCCTCCTGGCCGAACTCAAGCGCGACAAAGGACTGTCGGTGATCTTCGTCTCCCACGACGTGGCCGTACTGGCGCGTTTCGCCGACGAGATAGTATGCATAAACCGCGCCATGCACATGCACGGAAAGCCCGGCGAGGTGTTGGGGAGCGACAGGCTGAGGGAGGCATACCGCTGCGAGGTCGACTTCCTGGCGGGCATAAGCGGCCATGAGGGCGGAGGAGGATAAATGCTGGCTTACGGGTTCGCGCAGCGGGCACTTGCGGGCGGGGTGATCATCGCCCTCCTCTGCTCGCTCATATCGTTCTTCGTAGTGGTCAGGCGCCTCGCCTTCGTGGGCATGGGCGTTTCCCATGCCGCCTTCGGCGGAGTGGCCGCCGGGCTTGCCGCCGGCATCGACCCCATGCTGGCAGCGGGCGGCTTCTGCACCGCCATCGCCCTGGGCATCGGGTGGTTCAGCCGCAAGGGACGCATCCACGAGGACACGGCGATCGGGATACTCTTTGCCGCCGCCATGGCGCTGGGGGTGGTGCTGGTGAGGATGGCGGGCGCCTACAACCTGGACCTCATGGGCTATCTCTTCGGGAGTATACTCGCCTTGAGCTGGACTGACGTGGTCGTGATCGCCGCCGTCGCCGTGTCCGCGGCTGCTTTCATCATCCTCTTCTTCAAGGAGCTGCTCTTCATAGCCTTCGACGAGGAGACGGCGACGGCCAGCGGGCTGGCGGTGAGGTTCGTCTACTACGGGTTGCTGGTGACCATGGCCCTGACCATAGTCGTGTCCATCAAGCTGGCCGGCATCATCCTCGTCTCGGCGCTGCTGGTCATACCCGGAGCCTCCGGTTTGCAGCTGTCGCGCAATTACCGCGGAGTGCTACTGGCTGCCCTGGTGATCGGGGTCGTCTCGGTGGTGCTCGGACTGTATCTCTCGTATGCCTTTGACGTGGCATCGGGCGCGGCCATGGTGCTGGTGCTCTTCGCCTTCTTCCTTGCCTCCATGGTTTTGTCGCCACGTCGCTCCTACATGAGGCGGCTCAGGGGAAAGGCAGGGTGAGCGTTGTTGTGGGCGACGGCGGGCTTGGGCTATACTGGTTGAGTAGCCGAAGAAGATCGTGAAAGCCCGGGAGGTGACCGGCGATAGAAAGGCCGGAGGAATCCCGCAGAGATGAATATTGGAATCCCTGAAAACGTAGGGATTCCTTCTCTTTTTGGAGAATATAACTGGAAAGCGTCGAAGAACACGGGGAGGTCATGCGTGATGCCGGTGAAATATATCTTCGTGACGGGGGGAGTGTCATCGTCGCTGGGAAAGGGGATAACCGCGGCGTCAATCGGCCGCCTGCTCAAGTCGCGCGGCCTGAAGGTTACCATGCAGAAGATGGACCCCTATATCAACGTCGACCCCGGGACCATGAACCCCTTCCAGCACGGAGAGGTCTTCGTGACTGACGACGGCACCGAGACCGACCTCGACCTGGGGCATTACGAGCGCTTCGTCGACGAGCACCTGGGCAGGGAGAACAACGTTACCACCGGCAGCGTGTACTGGTCGATCATCACGCGCGAGCGCAAGGGGGAGTTCCTGGGGGGCACGGTGCAGGTCATCCCCCATGTCACCAACGAGATCAAGGACCGTATCCTGCGGCTCACGCGCTCCAGCGAGGTGGACGTGATCATCACCGAGATCGGGGGCACCGTGGGTGACATCGAGAGCCTGCCCTACCTGGAGGCCATACGGCAGTTCAAGAAGGACGTCGGGCCCGAGAACGTGATGTACATACACGTCAGCCTGGTGCCCTTCCTGGAGGCCACCAGGGAACTGAAGACCAAGCCCACCCAGCACAGCGTCAAGGAGCTGCGCTCCATGGGCATTCAGCCGGACGCCATCGTATGCCGCTCGACGCAGCCGATTGGGATGGAACTCAAGGACAAGATATCCCTCCTCTGCGACATAGACATGGACGCCGTGGTTTCAGCACACACCGCCGACTGCATATACGAAGTGCCGCTGATCCTGCACGCGGAGGGCCTCGGTGACGTGGTCGCCTGCCATCTCGGTCTGGAGGGGCACGAGGAGGACCTCTCCGAATGGGAGGAGATGGTGCGCCGCATCAAGTCGGCGACCCGGGAGGTGACCATCGGGATCGTCGGCAAATACGTCGATCTCATCGACGCCTACCTCTCCATCATCGAGAGCCTCAGGCACGGAGGGTTCTCCCATTCGGCCAACCTGGACATACGCTGGATCACCTCGGACGAGATAACCCCCGACAACGCGGAGGAGATCCTGTCGGAGTTGGACGGCATACTCATCCCGGGTGGCTTCGGGGTGCGGGGGGTGGACGGGAAAGTCGAAGCCATACGCTACGCGCGCGAGAACAAAGTGCCATTTTTCGGCATCTGCCTGGGGCTGCAGTGCGCGGTGATAGAGACGGCCCGCAATCTATGCGGGTTGCCGGACGCCAACAGCTCCGAGTTCGATGCGGCGACGCCGCACCCCGTCATCGACCTGCTGCCGGGGCAGCGGGATGTGGACGAGATGGGAGGGACCATGCGCCTGGGGCTATATCCCTGCAAACTCGAGGAGGGCACCCTGGCCTTCTCGAGTTACGACGACGAGGTGATCTACGAGCGCCACCGCCACCGCTTCGAGGTCAACAACCATTACCGCTCCGTGCTGCAGGAGGCGGGACTGACTTTCTCGGGGCTGTCCCCGGATGGTCGTCTGGTGGAGATCATAGAGCGCGATGACCACCCCTGGTTCATGGCCAGCCAGTTTCATCCGGAGTTCAAATCGAGGCCCAACAGGCCTCACCCCCTCTTCAGGGATTTCATCGGGGCCGCTCTCCGCCGCCGCCTCGGTCAGCAGGAATCGCCCGGCTTGAAGGTCGTAGGCTAGCGCCACGGGTGCGGGAGCGGCGGTTCGCGGGCCCGGAAGGCGCGGGGGCCTGGAGGCGGGTGAGGCGTGACGGCAGCAAGCGTAGCGTCTTGACGAGGTTGTGATGTTAGCGGACAAACAGGAGAGTGTTACACCATGGAAGACAGGGTACTAGAGACTTTCCTCCAGCTGGTAAAGATCGACAGCGAATCTTTTCACGAGGGCGCGGCGGTCGACTTCGTGTGCAAAACCGCGAAGAGATGCGGGTTCGATTACCATGTGGACGACGCCGGCAAGGCCATAGGCGGCGAGGCCGGGAACGTGTACGTCAAGATGCCGGCGACCGGCGTGGACGCGCCGCCCGTCATCTTCTCGTCACACCTGGACACGGTAAGCCCGGGCAAGGGCGTGGAGCCGGTGGTCAGCAGGGAGAGGATCGTTTCACGCGGCGAGACGATACTCGGCGCCGACTGCAAGGCGGGCGTGGCCGTCGCCATCGAGCTCATGTACCTCTCCCGGGAAGGGAAGTTGAGCCACGGTCCCCTGGAGCTGGTATTCACGGTGGCCGAGGAGAAACAGCTCCTGGGAGCCAGGTACCTGGAATGGGACAGGCTGCAGTCCCGCCACGCCTACGTGCTGGACGGCGCGGGACCGGTAGGCGATGTAATCAACGCTTCGCCGACCCAGGAAAACCTCAGGTTCGTCTTCAAGGGAAAGGCCGCGCATGCCGGGGTGGAGCCGGAGAAGGGGACGAACGCCATATACGGGGCGTCCTGGGCTATCAGCCTCATGCGCTTGGGGCGCATCGACAGCGAGACGACGGCCAACATCGGGGTGATCTCGGGAGGCAGGGCGATAAACATCGTGCCGGACCATGTCGAGGTGGAGGGCGAGGTGCGCTCGCTTGACCCCGGCAAGCTGGAAAAGCAGAAGAAAGCGATGATAAAGGCGGTGATGGAGGCGGAGGTGTCGGTAGGCGTGGGAGTCGAGGTCGAGTCGAAGCGCGCTTACGACGGTTTCCTCATTGACCGCCGGGACCCGCTCGTCCTCCTCGCGGAAGAAGCCGGAAAGGCCATGGGGATGAAGATAGAGACAAAACCTTCGGGGGGCGGGAGCGACGCCAACATCCTCAACGCGTCCAGCATGAGCTCCGTGGTTCTGAGCATGGGCGTGAGGGAATCCCACACTACCCATGAATATCTCGAGGTGCAGGAACTGCGCAAGTTGGCGCGGTTTTGCTCGGAGATCGCCGCTTCCGCGGGAAGACTGAGGAGCCTGGATTGATGGCGGGGGAGCACGAGACGCTGGAGAGAAAAGCCGTCTTCGAGGGGCAGGTGGTGAGGCTCTATCTCGACAAGGTTCGCCTTCCCAACGGCGTCGAGGCCGAAAGAGAGGTGGTGCTGCACCGCGGGGCTGTCGCCATGGTCGCCCTTGACGAGGACGAGGGCGTGTTCCTGGTACGCCAGTACCGGCAGGCGCCGGGAAAGGAGCTGGTGGAGATCCCCGCGGGAAAGCTGGCGGAAGGGGAGGACCCCCTGGAGTGCGCCCGCCGTGAGCTCATGGAGGAGATAGGGCGGGACGCCGGGGAGTGGACGCAGCTCGCTACCTTCTACACCTCGCCCGGTTTCAGCGATGAGATCCTGCATCTATACCTCGCGCGGGGGCTGCGACCGGTCGAGGCTCGGCCGGACGAGGACGAGTTCCTGGAGATAATGCACGTGACGCTGGCGGAGGCCCTGTCCATGGTATCGCGGGGGGAGATCGAGGATGGCAAGACCATAGCCGGCCTGTCACTTACGGCCCTGCTCCTGCGGGGAGAGTACGGAAGCGGATGACCCAGGATAACGAGGTCATGGCGGAGAAGGAGAGAGGCCGGTGCGCGGGCCGCGGACGCGCGCCGGGCGCAAGCGGTCACCGCGACGAAAGCTGCCGCGGTAAACCGCGGCACGAACAGCGGAGGCAATCGTGATCGTAGGGGTTCCACGAGAGATCGTAGACCAGGAGTACCGCGTGGCCCTGACCCCCCAGGGGGCTCACGAGCTGGTGATGGAAGGCCACAGGGTATTGCTGGAGAGAGGCGCCGGCGAGGGATCCAGTATCTCAGATGCCGATTTCCGCGATGCCGGCGCGGTTATCGTCGAGAGTGCGGAAGACGTGTTCTCAGAGGCGGAAATGGTGCTCAAGGTGAAGGACCCGCAGCCCTCCGAGTTCCACCTCTTGAGGGAGAACCAGATCCTCTTTACCTTTCTCCACCTGGCGGCGAAAGAGGAACTGACCCTGGACCTGGTCAGGCGGAGGGTGGTCGCGGTGGCCTACGAGACGGTGGAGCGGCCGGACGGCAGCCTCCCCCTGCTGGCGCCCATGAGCGAGATTGCGGGCCGCATGGCCCCGCAAGTGGGCGCGCATTACCTCGAGAAGATGAACGGGGGGCGCGGCATGCTCCTGGGCGGAGCGACCGGCGTACCCCCGGCCAACGTGGTCATCCTCGGGGCGGGGATCGTGGGTTCGCACGCGGCCATCCTGGCCACGGGCATGGAAGCACACGTGGTGGTATTGGACAACAACATCGAGAAGCTGCGCTACCTGGAGCACATCCTCCATGGGCGCGTTACCACGCTTGTCTCCAACAAGATGAACGTGCGGGAGATGGTGAGGGAGGCGGACCTGGTGATCGGCGCGGTGCTGGTCGTCGGAGCGCTGACGCCGGTGCTCGTCGACGAGGATACCGTACGGGAGATGCGGCCGGGCTCCGTCGTGGCCGACATCTCCGTCGATCAGGGCGGGTGCATAAGCACGTCGAGGATGACCACCCATTCCGATCCGGTTTACGTCGAACACGACGTGATACATTACTGCGTTGGGAATATGGCGGGCGCGGTCCCCAGGACCTCTACTTTCGCCCTCGCCAACGTCACCCTGCCATATATCACGGAGATAGCGGGGCTCGGTCTCAAGGAAGCGGTGAGGCGCGATTCCTGCCTGGCGAAGGGAGTGAACACCGTCGAAGGGCGGGTGACCTCGGAGCCTGTCGCCAGGGCGCATGGCCTGGAATACGAGCCCCTGGAATACGTACTGCCCATCGATGTGGACAGCGGTCAGCTGTTCGGGCGCCCGGAGTGAGACGAGGGATCGGCGGGGAGGCGTCCCGTGGACGGTAATCATGCCCGGCGGAGCGACTGGTCCGCACTGGTCGACGAGTACCTGGTGTATACAAAGGTCGAGAAGGGCCTTTCCCCGCGCACGGTGGAAGCGTACGACAGGGACCTGCGGCGTTGGTGTGATTTCATCTCACGCCGCGGCAAGACCTCGCCACATCAGGTGGAGCGGGAGGAGATCACCCTGTTCATGGAGGAGCTGAGGGCGGACGGGCTCGCGCCGCGCTCCCGGGCACGCGTCGCGGCCGCGCTGAGGGGTTTCCAGCGCTTTCTGGTGGAGGAGGGCGCGCACGGGACCCTTCCCGTGTCTGACCTGCCGACCCCGCGCCACGCCCTCGCCCTTCCCAGGGTCCTGAGCCAGGAGGAAGCCGCCAGGCTCCTCGACCAGCCCATAGTGGGGGACGCGCCGGGGTTGCGCGACAAGGCCATCCTGGAGACGCTCTACGGGACCGGGATACGCATATCGGAGCTGACGGGCCTGGACGTGGAGGACGTCGACCTGGGGGAGAGGGAAATGCGCGTGCTGGGCAAGGGCTCGCGGGAACGCGTGGTACCCGTCGGCGAGGCCGCGGCTGCATCTCTGCGGGAGTACATGGCGTTGGCCAGGCCGAAGCTGGCGCGAAATCCGGGTCAACGTGCGGTCTTCCTCAACCAGCGGGGAGGGAGGCTCACCCGCCAGGGCGCATGGGGGGTGGTGAGGAAATATGCGGCTCGCGCGGGGCTGGAGGAAAAGATGACCCCCCACACCCTGCGCCACAGCTACGCCACTCACCTCCTGGAGAGCGGCGCGGACCTCAGGCATATCCAGGAGCTGCTGGGCCATGTCAGCATCAGCACCACCCAGATATACACCCACGTGAGCAGGGAGAGGCTGCGGGAGATATATATCGAGGCCCACCCCCACGCCCGAGCACGACCGCCGGCACGAGACCGCGGCCGGTGAGGGGTGGCGTGAGGCGGCGGCGCGGTCGAGCCGCGCGGACGGCGGAAGGCCGTAACAGAATCCACGGCGATCCGTTAGATATAATGTAGAAAACGGGTATAATCTAGAGAAATGCCGGTAACAGCGGTCTTTTCACATACCTATTCGAGATGCGATACGGCAGGACTGACGGTAAAGGAAAGGAGGTGAAAAAGATGCCGGACGTATCCATATTAAGGGACTATGCCATAAAGAAGACGATCAACGGCTTAATCTACGTTCTTCCCAACATCCCCGACGACAAACTGCTCACTTTCTCGGAGAAATTCGTGAGCGGCATCAAATGGCCCGAGGGGCAGGAGTTTATAAGGTCCCTTATCCTGCAGATAAAGAACCGGCTCCCGGACATGCACAGGAATGTGAGACGCGGCGCCATGAACTTCCTGACCGACGCCCTCTTCTACAAGTCCAGGGTAAGGGAGGCATACGAGAAAGAGCACGGCTACAGCCCTCCCCTGCTGCTGGTCATCAGCCCCACCATGCGCTGCAACCTCAGGTGCGTGGGGTGTTACGCGGGGATGTATTCCAAGGACGGCGACCTCCCGGTGGAGGTCTTCGACCGCGCGATCAGCGAGGCCAAGGAGATGGGGGTTTACTTCAACGTCATATCCGGAGGAGAGCCCTTCTCCTACAAGCCGCTGCTCGACGTATGCAGGAAGCACAACGACGTCACCTTCCAGGTCTACACCAACGGGACCCTCATAGACCGCGAACTGGCCCAGGCGATCGCGGAAGCGGGCAACATCATCCCCTGCATATCCGTGGAGGGGTATCGCGAGGAGACGGACGCGAGAAGGGGTGACGGCGTCTACGACAAGGTCATCCAGGCCATGGGGAACCTGCGGGAGGCGAAGGCCCTCTTCGGATTCTCGGCCACGGTGACCCGTTTCAACAGCGACCTGCTGACCAGCGACGAGTTCGTGGACCTCTACATGGACGAGATGGGTTGTTTCATCGGATGGTACTTCCAGTACATGCCCATAGGCACCCGGCCTTCCCTCGAGCTCATGACCACTCCGGAGCAGCGTATCCAGCGGCTGGAGCGCATCAGCCGCATGCGCAAGAAGAAGAAGGCGCTCATCTCCGACTTCTGGTGCGACGGGCCCCTGGTGGGGGGATGCCTGGCCGGGGGGCGGCGTTACCTCCACATCACCCAGAGCGGAGACGTGGAACCGTGCGTGTTCGTCCACTTCGCAGTGGACAACATCAAGGAGAAATCCCTCAAGCAGGTCCTGGAGTCGGACTTCTTCCGCTCCATTCGGGAGCGCGCCCCCTACCACCCCAATCTGCTGCGGCCCTGCATGGTCATCGACCACCCCTACGTGTTGCGTGAGTGCGTGACGCAGTGCGGAGCGCATCCCACTCATCCGGAGGCGGAGGGCATCCTCGAGGAACTCGCACCTGACCTCGACAGCTACGGCGAGGAGTACGGCCGCCTGGCCGATCCCATCTGGGAGGAGCGCTTCCAGGAGACGGCGGTAGAGCTGAAACGCTACGGCATAGCCTAAACCTGCAAAGTCGGCGACGCGGAGGGCCGCCCCCGGGCGGCCCTCCCTCTATCGTCCTCGAGGGCCCGGGCAAGCCGTTCCTCCACGCCCTCCATGCGGGATGTACGCCGCCCCGGACAGGCGCATCCGCTTGGCCCGGAGGTGGCGGGCGAGCGCAACATGGCGGTCTTTGGCGGGAGGCCAAGGGAACGGTGAGGGCGAATGATAGAATAGTCTTATAATCCGCTTAGAGAGGGGAAAGGCGCGTGGAGGACCTTTTCTTCGGCGATGGATGGCTGGCGGACCTGTTGAAGCAGGCCCGGGTCCCGGATGCCTTGAAGGCCAAGGTCAGGAAGAAGGTGCAGTCCCTGGCCCATGACGGCGAAGTGAATTGCGAAAGGGACTGGGCCGAGGTCGATGCGCTGCTTTCCAGGGGAGAGGCGGGTAAGGCTCTCGAGAAGGCGATGGCTTCCCTTGACGGCACGGTGGAAGCCTTGAGCGAACTGTTGGGAGAGGAAAGAGCGGCCCTGGAGAAGCCCTTCAGTCCGTTCATGGTCAAGAGCCACGAGATCCGGAAGATAATGCATAAACGCGAGGACCTTCAGGAACTCGTGCGGTACGACGACGACCTGGACGCGGTGATCGGCCTGGAGATGATAAACGACGCCCGCCGCCTGCTGGCCAGCTGGGGAGCGGGGGTGTGGAGAGAGGAGCCCTTCGAGCTCATACGCCGGCTGGAGCAGGACCTGGAGGACCTGCGCAGGAGCCAGGCGCTATCCCATGATAGCGAATCGTACGTAGAGGAGGACATGGAAAAAGAGATCGAGCTGGCGGACCGCTTTGCGACCATGGCGACGCGGTTCGCGCGCGACCTGATGGACCTGCATCTCCTCAATGCCGCGAACCCCGAGGTGAGGCTGCGCTTCAATCTCCTGTGGGGAACGGTGCGGCGGATGGTAGAGGACGGCGACTCCGGAGCCGCCGCCTTCGAGGCCCTGCAGGTGTTCGAGGAGGCGATGGGGCTGGCGGGACTCGGGGGAGGCGAGCTGCTGCAGAGAGTCGACCTGCTCTACGATGTTTTCGGCGACGCAGAGGGGTTGAGGAGGGCCGCGGACCATCTCGTCTCGGTTTCGCGCGACGGGGAAGACAGGATCCGGCCGGAGGACGGGCGTATGTACGTGGAGACCATGGAGGCGGCCCTGGAAGATATCGGCCTGCAGGTAGGCTGAAGCGTGGAAGTCAGGGGCCGGTACCTGTGGACGTGATCCTGGGGCACGTGAACGTTGATTTTGACGCCCTGGCCTCCATGGCCGCGGCGAAAAAGCTCTATCCGGAAGCGGTGATGGTCTTCGCGGGAGCGGTGAACCGCAACGTGCGCGAGTTCATCGCCCTACACGGCGACGTCCTCGAGTTCATGGAGCCGCGGGCGCTGGACGTAGAGGCCGTCACCCGCCTCATCGTCGTGGATAACCGCATCGCCGAGCGCCTGGGCGAGTTCCGCGATCTGGTGGGCCGCCCCGGGATCGAGGTCTTCGTCTACGACCATCACCCGCCGTCCCCCCAGGACATGGTCGGCGTCAAGGACCACAGTGAGCAGCTTGGCGCCACCACCACCGTGCTGTTGAAGATCATCCGCCGCAAGGGCATAGCCGTCACCCCCTTCGAGGCGACCCTTTTCGCCCTGGGGATCCACGAAGACACGGGCTCGCTGACCTTTGCCGGCACCACCCACGAAGACGCGGAGACCCTCTCCTATCTCATGCGGCAGGGAGCCAACCTGGGCGTGATCATGCATTTTCTCAGCCCCCCGTTGACATCTCTACAGCACGAACTGATGAAAAGGCTCCTGACCGGCCTGGAGTTCATCCGCGTGAAGGGGGTGCTGGTGGCGGTGGCCACGGCCGGCATGGAAGAGTACGTGGAGGGAGCTTCCCTCATCGCCGGCAAGCTGGCGGAACTGGAGAACCTCGACGTGCTCTTCACCCTGTCCGAGATGCACGGGCGGGTGGTGGTGGTGGGCCTCTCCCGCCTCGACCAGGTGAACGTGGACGAGATCCTTTACGCCATGGGGGGAGGCGGGCACGCCAAGGCCGGGTCGGCCGTCATGAAGGGATTCACCCTGGAGCGCGCCAGGTCCAGGGTGATCGAGCTGCTGGAGGAGAAGGTGCGCCCTCTGGTGACCGCCGGCCAGATCATGAGCGGTCCGGTGAAGACGCTCACGGAGGAAACCCCCATCATCGAGGCCTCGCGGCGCATGGAACGCACCGGGCATACCGCCTTCCCCGTGGTGGACGAGTCGGGGACGCTGACCGGGATCATCTCCCGCAAGGACCTGGACAAGGCCGGACACCACGGCCTCGGCCACGCCCCGGTCAAGGGCTTCATGTCCCGCAACCTCATATCCGTGGACGAGAAAGCGCCGCTGCAGGAGATTCAGGCCCTGATGACAGGGAACGCCATCGGTCGCGTGCCGGTGGTGAGGGACGGGAGGGTGATCGGCATCGTTACCCGCAAGGACGTCATCCGTGCCCTGCACGGCGCGGATTATCTGCGCGGCTTCGCGCCGCCCGGGAGGGTCCCCGGATACAAGCGCGCGGAGATCATCGAACTCATGCAGAGGGCCCTGCCGGGGGAGATGCAGGCGCTGCTGCGCAACATATCCCGCACCGCGGAGGCGGGAGGGTACAACGTCTTCCTGGTGGGAGGGGTGGTGCGGGACCTGCTGCTCGGATTCCCCAACCTCGACCTGGACCTCGTGGTGGAGGGAGAGGGTATAGAGTTCGCGCGCCTGCTGGCACGCGAGCTGAAGGCCAGGGTGAGGAGCCACCGCAAGTTCGGGACGGCGGTGATCATCCTCCCCAACGGGCGCAGGATAGACGTGGCTACCGCCCGCACGGAGTTCTACGAATACCCGGCGGCCTTGCCGACGGTGGAGATATCCTCGGTGAAGCAGGACCTCTACCGCCGGGACTTCACCATCAACGCCATGGCCATCGCCCTGAGTGGAGAGCGCTTCGGCGAGCTGCTCGACTTCTTCGGCGGCCTGCGCGACCTGCAAAGGAGACAGGTGCGCATACTGCACAACCTCAGCTTCGTCGAGGACCCCACGCGCATCTTCCGCGCGGTGCGCTTCGAGCAGCGCTACGGCTTCCAGCTCGAGACCCAGACCGAGATGCTGGCGAGGCGGGCGGTGGAGATGGAGATCGTTGGCAAGTTGACCAACGCCAGGGTGAGGGACGAACTCATCGACATCTTCTCCGAGCCGCAGCCGCTGCCCCTGAGGGCGGTGGAGCGCCTGCAGGACCTGGGAGCGCTGCGCACCCTGCACCACGAGCTATGCGTCAGCCAGGCCATGCGCGGGCGCTACCGCATGCTGGAGAGGCACGGCGAGAAGGCCGCGGAGCTCGCGGGCGAAGGAATGAAGAGATGGGTACCGCCCCTGGTGGCGATGCTCGAGGAACTGCCGGGGCGCGAGGCCGAGAAATGGTGCCACCTCATGCGCTTCAAGCGCGAGGACACCCAGGCCATCCTGCAGTGCCTGGGACGGGTGCCCGAGACGATCAGGGCGTTGAGCACGGAAATGCCGCCCCCCAGCCGCATAGCGGGTTTCCTTGACCCCCTCGCCGGCGAAGCCTTAGCATATCTCTATGTGCTCGGAGGCCCCGGCATACGGGATGTCGTCGAGCTATATGTTAATAAATGGAAATACATGGAGACGGAGATAGACGGCAACGACCTCGCGGGCCTCGGCCTGGCGCCGTCCCGGATCTACGCTGAAATCCTGGGAGCGGTGAGGGACGCCAGGCTGGACGGGGAGGTCGAGAGCCGGGAGGAGGAACTGGAAATGGCGCGCCGCCTGGTCAAGAAGGCGAAGAAAGGTTGACGCGGGGATGAGCGACTGGGAAAGAGCCTTATACATGCTGGTGGGCCTGATCATCGGGGTCATCGTCCACGAGTACATGCACGGCTACGTCGCCTACCGCATGGGCGACACCACCGCCAAACGCGCGGGGAGGCTTACGCTGGATCCGCTGGCGCACATCGACCCCTTCGGGACCCTCATCCTCCCCGGCTTGCTGCTGCTCATGAGCATCATGGGCTATGGCACCTTCATCATCGGTTACGCCAAGCCGGTGCCCATCAATCCCTTTCTCTTCCGCAAGCCCCGCGGAATAATATGGGTTTCGCTGGCGGGCCCGCTTTCCAACCTCGTGCTGGGCATGATCTTCATCGGGCTGATAAGGATACTCGTACTCATAGACGGGGGGGCGACCCTCGACCGCATCATCCTTACCTGCGTCTTCATCGCATATATCAATATCCTCCTGTGCGTCTTCAACCTCATCCCCATACCTCCACTGGACGGCTCGCGCATAGTGGGGTATTTCCTGCGCGGGGAGGTCAAGCGCGTGTATGCCTCCATGGAGCCTTATGGATTCGTCATCGTGATCGTGCTGGTGATGTTCTTCGGATTCGTCCTGAGCAGTATCGTGGGAGGGCTGGCAAACCTGATCATGCGCCTCTTCGGCTTGAGCCCCATATTCTGAAAAGAGCATGCCCCGTGGTAAGAAGATCTGGGTGGAGCGGTCGTCGATGAACACCTGGCGCAACCTCCCCGGCAAGGCATTCGTGACCCTGGCCTCCCTCGATCCCGGGCTGCGGGGGCGGGCGCGGCGCGCCGCGGCGGGGCTCTCCCCCGGGGAGGCGGGCCTGTTCCTGGCCATGGCGCGTTACGACCTCGCGCATTCCCTGGCCGTGGCCGCGAGGGTCGAGGAAGACCCCCTGCTGCGCAGGGCAGCCCTCCTGCACGATACCGGCAAGCTCCGCAGCGAGCTGGGGCTGTACGCGCGCTGGCTTTACACCGCCCTGGAGATCACCTCGCCTTCCCTGCTGGGGAAGCTGGAGCGGCGCGTCGAGGCGGATGCGGAGGGAAGCGGCGTCATGGAGCGCATGGCGAGCCTTCCCCGCGGCTGGAGGAGGGGGCTGTTCGTTCAGCTCCATCACGCCGAGATCGCGGGGAGGCTGCTGGAGGCGTTGGGCAGTGATGACATGCTGGTGGCACTGGTGGGATCGCACCAGGACGAGCCACGCGACGCGAGCGCGAGAAGATTGAGGGAGGCCGACGACCGCCTGTGAGGGACGCGCGGAGACGCGGGCAAGAGGCATATTGCGCGGGATTATAGAATAATGACATGAGCGACATGGGCGACGCCCGGCGGGCGGGCGCAGCGGAGGAGAGGAGAGACATTGGCGCGAAGGATACTTACCGGCTACCGGCCTACGGGGAAACTGCACCTGGGGCACCTGCACGGCAATCTCAAGCAGATGATCGTGCTCCAGGAGGAGGCGGAGTGTTACTTCTTCATCGCGGACTGGCATGCCCTGACCACCGATTACCAGGACCCTTCGCACATGCGCGAATATACGGAGGACATGGTGCTGGACTGGCTGGCAGCCGGGATAGACCCCGACAAGGCCGCAGTCTACCGCCAGTCAGACCTGCCGGAGGTCGCGGAGTTCCAGCTCTACCTGTCCATGATCACCCCGCTGGGATGGCTCGAGCGCGTGCCCTCCTTCAAGGAGCAGCTGGAACAGCTCAAAGGGAAGGACATCTCCACCCACGGCTTCCTGGGATACCCGGTGCTGCAGGCCGCGGACATCCTGGTAGTGCGCGCCGACGGGGTGCCGGTGGGGGAGGACCAGTTGCCGCACCTCGAGCTCACGCGCGAGATCACGCGGCGATTCAACTTTCTCTACGGCGAGACCTTCAAGGAACCTCAATCGCTGCTCTCTCGCAGCCCGCGCATCCCGGGCACCGACGGGCGCAAGATGAGCAAGAGCTACGGCAACTATATATCCCTCACCGATCCACCTGACGAGATAAGGAAAAAGGTGCTGTCCATGATCACCGACCCCGCCCGCCGCACCCGCATGGATCCAGGAGATCCGGAGAAATGCAGCGCTTTCCAGCTGCACAAGGTGCAGACCGCCGACCGCCTGGAGGAGATAGCGGAGAGGTGCCGCAGCGCGGGATGGGGCTGCGTGGAGTGCAAGGGCATACTGGCTGACAGGGTAGTGGAGGCGCTCCTTCCCTTCCAGGAGAGGCGCGGGGAGTTGGAGTCCCGGCCCGGCTATGTCTGGGAAGTGATGGAGAGCGGCCTCGCCAGGGTGAAGCCGCTGGCGAGGAGCGTGCTGGACGAGGTGCGGAAGCGCATGGGGATAGATTGAGGGGAGAGACGTGCCTTACCAGGTGAAACTGGAGGTCTTCGAGGGGCCGTTCGATCTCCTGCTCCATCTCATCGGCCGCAGGGAGATCGACATCTACGATATCTCCATCACGGAGATCACGGACGAATATATCGCCTACATGGAGAGCATGCGCGACCTCGACCTGGAGGTGGCGACGGAGTTCCTGCTCATCGCGGCCACGCTGCTGAAACTGAAGTCGGATTACCTCCTGCCGGAGCCCGAGAAAGAGGCGGAGGAGATCGCCCCCACGGAGCTGCGGGAGGAGCTGCTGTGGAGGCTGGTGGAATACCAGAAATTCCGCGATGCAGCGGCAGAGCTGGGGAAGCGGCTGGAGCGCGAGGAGAGATACTATTACCGCGAGGTCGACCTTGAGGAGCCCTTCAGCCATATCGTGCCCGACGTGCTGAGCGGGCTTACCCTGCAGAGGCTGGCGCAGGCGGCGCGCGAGCTGATAGAGGCGGAGGCGGAGCTGGACGTCTCCTACATAGCGCCGATCAAGATAAATATGGACGATTTCATGGACCGCGTGCGCAGGACGCTGGCCGAGAAGGGCAGCACCTCGTACCGGGAACTCACCGCCGATTGCGCGCTCAAGGTCGAGCTCATAGCCGTATTCCTCGCCCTGCTGGAGCTGTACAAGCGCGAGGAGATCGACATAAGCCAGGCCGCGCGGTTCGGGGACATCAGGGTCTACGCCATGGGAGATGAGAAGCATGGAGATTAAGCCCATCGGAGGAAAGCTGTGGAGGACGGAGGCGGGCCAGGACGACATCCAGGGGATGGAGGACATAAAAGGGGCGCTGGAGGCCATGCTCTTCGTGGCCGACGACCCCCTGACGCCGCGGCAGCTTGCGGAGGCGCTGTCGTGCGACGAGGGCAAGGCGCTCTCCGCGCTGCAGGAGCTGCGCGAGGAATACCTGGCGTATAACCGGGGCATGCAGCTGCGGGAGGTGGGCGGCGGCTGGCGCATGCACACCCACCCTGCCTATGCCCCGCACATCGAGAAGCTGCTGCTGGCCTCGCGGCGGGCCAGGCTCACGCGGGCCGCGGTGGAGACCCTGGCCATAGTGGCCTACCTGCAGCCGATAACGCGCGGCCAGGTCGCGAACTTGCGGGGAGTGCAGTCGGAGAACATGGTCAAGGTACTGGAGGAGCAGGGCCTGGTCGCCGAGGCCGGGAAGGAGAGGGCCCCCGGAGGCCCCGCCCTCTACGTCACCACCGACAAGTTCCTGGAGCGCTTCGGCTTGAACAGCCTTGACGACCTTTCTCCGCTGGAGGATTTCGAGCCGGACCGCGAGACGGTCCAGCGCATCGCTATGTCACTTTCCGGGCAGGTGGAAGCCGGAAGCGGGGCCGGCGGGGGGGATGCGGATGATCTCACGCGGAACCTGGCTGCGCCCGGCGCGGGTAGTGCGCCGCATGCGGATGGCGCGACGGCGGATTCTCTCGCGGAAGACGGCCGGCATGGGCATGAAAGCGTCCCCGCGGGCGATGACGCCGCAGACGCCGCCGGGACGTGGGATCCCGCCGGGGAGTACGGCGCTCCCGGGGGGTCGGAGGGTTGACGGCGCCGGGGCGGGAGGCGTATGCCTGAAGGGGAGCGGCTGCAGAAGGCGCTGGCCGCCGCGGGCCTGGGTTCGCGGCGCCGCTGCGAGGCGATGATAGAGTCCGGCCGCGTAAGCGTGAACGGCCGGACGGCTGCGCTGGGGGACAGGGTGGACGTCTCGCGGGACCGCGTGTGTGTCGACGGCGTACCCGTCGAACTGGAGGTCACGAAGAGGTATTACCTCCTCAACAAGCCCGCGGGATACATAACCACCGTAAAGGATACCCGGGGCCGCGCCACGGTGATGGACCTCATCCACGAGGAAGGAAGGCTCTTCCCGGTGGGGCGCCTTGACCGCGACACCCGCGGCCTCCTGCTCATCACCAATGACGGCTATCTCTCCCACATGCTCATGCACCCCAGCCACGGCGTCGAGAAGACCTACGTGGTGCGGGCCAGGGGCCGGCTCTCGGCTCGTGGCCTGTCCCGGCTGCGCGGGGGCATACCCCTGGAGGAGGGTACGACCGCGGAGGCGAAGGTGAAGGTGCTCGGGCAGGACGCCGAGGGATGCCTCCTGGAGATGACCATCCACGAGGGCAGGAAACGGCAGGTTCGGCGCATGTGCGCAGCAGTGGGGCTGGAAGTCGTCGACCTTGTCCGCACCTGTTTCGGGCCGCTCGACCTCAAGGGGGTGGAGGAGGGGAGCTACCGTCCCCTCGGGGAGGGGGAGGTGCGCAAGCTCCGCGATCTCGGCGGGGGCGGCCCCTGAAGGTCAGCGAGATGCAAAGCAGACGTCATGGGGCGGTTATGGTAAACTGTTGTCCTGATCATTAGGAGGCAGGTTATGCAGGTGAGAGCATTGCGGGGAGCTATCCTCTGCAGGGAGAACACCAAAGAGGAGATAACGGAGAAAGCGGCGGAGCTCCTGCGGGAGATGATAAAGCGCAACGAGATCCGGCCGGAGGACATCATGGATATCATATTCACCGCCACCGAGGACCTGACCGCCGAGTTCCCGGCGGCGGCGGCGCGGCACATCGGCCTGACCCACGTGCCGCTGCTGTGCGCGCGAGAGCTGTCCATCGAGGATTCGACGCCGATGTGCCTCCGCGTCCTCATGCATTTCTATACGCGAAAACACCCGCATGAAATGCGCCATCCCTATCTTGAGGGGGCGCGCCAGCTGAGGACGGATCTCCCCGAATAAAGCCGGCAGCGCCTCACAACCACATAGAGCGTAAGGGGAGTTCGAGCCAGGTGCTCGAACTCTTTGGATTATTGAGGGCATGACGGTGGTCCCAGGGAGGAGGCGCGGGCCCCGGGCGTAACCGTTATATACCAGGAAGGAAGTGGTCGAGATGGTGATCGTATTGCGCGAGGGTACGACCGACAGGGACGTAGGCGAGCTCGTGGCCCGGCTGCACGAGGTGGGCGCCGAGGCCCACGTGTCACGCGGAGAATTCCGCACCGTGATAGGCGTCATCGGGGACCGCGAGAGGGTCATGCAGATGCCCCTGGAGGCCTATCCCGCCGTGGAGAAGGTCGTGCCCATAATGAAGCCCTACAAGCTGGTGAGCCGTGAGTTCAAGGACGAGCCCACGGTCATCACGGTGGGGGATGCACGCATAGGGGGCGGGGGCTTCACCGTCATCGCCGGTCCCTGCTCGGTGGAGAACGAGGAGCAGGTGGTGGAGGCGGCGCATGCGGCCAGGGAGGCCGGCGCCGCGCTGTTCCGCGGCGGCGCTTACAAGCCGCGCACCTCCCCCTACAGCTTTCAGGGGCTGGGCGAGGAAGGACTCGCCATGCTGGCCAGGGCTCGCGATGAGACGGGGCTGCCCGTCGTCACCGAGGTGCTGGACGTGCGGGACATAGAGGTGGTGGCGCGCTACGCGGACGTGCTGCAGGTGGGGGCGCGCAACATGCAGAACTTCCTCATGCTCAGGGACCTGGGTTACCAGGAGAAGCCCGTCCTCCTCAAGCGCGGCATGAGCTCGACGGTGGAGGAATGGATGATGGCGGCGGAGTACATCCTCAAGGAGGGGAACAAGAACGTCATACTCTGCGAGAGGGGGATACGCACCTTCGAGACGGGCACCCGCAATACCCTCGACATATCAGCGGTGCCGGCGGTGAAGAACGCGTCGCACCTCCCCGTCATCGTCGATCCCAGCCATGCCACGGGGGTGCGCGAACTGGTGGCCCCGCTGTGCAAGGCCGCCCTGGCGGCCGGGGCGGACGGGGTGATGGTGGAGATCCACCCCAACCCCCGCGAGGCACTGTGCGACGGCCCGCAGTCATTGACCGTGAGCGGCTTCCGGGCGATGATGGACGAGCTGGCGGAGCTGGCGGCGTTCCTGGGAAGAGAGTAAGGAGACGGAGAAGGCGAGGCGGTGATGGCTGTGCAACAGCCCCAATACGAGCGCGTGGGCATCCTGGGCACGGGCCTGATCGGAGGCTCCCTGGGGCTGGCGCTGCGCGGCGAGGGAGCGGCGGGAAAAGTGATCGGCTACGATGCCGACGCGGCCATGCTCGCCCGGGCCCTGGAGAGGGGGGCGATAGAGGAGGCGGCGGAGGGCGAGGCCGAGCTGGCGGC
>MTKY01051566.1_pt1 | contig 55636 bp, 51 predicted proteins | sample 1042731 | NCBI WGS metagenome assembly MTKY01 (sample SAMN06212206, study PRJNA360538) | anaerobic digester metagenome | biome: Wastewater treatment plant; material: sludge; isolation source: anaerobic digester fed with sludge from wastewater treatment plant | place: Denmark: WWTP Soeholt ...
CCACGCGGGTGGAAAAAATGGAGCCCGCTAGCAGATTCGAACTGCTGACCCCATCCTTACCATGGATGTGCTCTACCTGCTGAGCTAAGCGGGCTCGTCAATCTCCAGCGCGCTAATTATGTTACACCAACGAAATCGACGAAACAACAATCCGGGAGCCGTGGTCTGTAGGTAAGATGGGGTCAGGTCCTATTCCAGGAACATCGCCAGGGTGGTCTCTTCGCCGGGCTCGACGATCACGTACTCGGAATCCCAGTCCCCGTCGAGCATGGCGCGCAGCATGCGGTTGGACCCGGGGATCTCCTCGTAGTTCAGCTCCAGGGTATCGGCCATGGATCGAGCCGCCGCCCGGAATTCGTCCAGCCGGTAGTTTCCGGTGTTGATGAGGACGACGCGTTTGTAGTTCGCCAGCATCACCCTGGTCACGCGCAGCGCCCTTTCCTCTCCATATCTCTCCACCATGCGCAGGTAATCGTTTATGGGCAGTTCCGCGGCCCTGATCCATCCCTTGGTCAGAAAATAGGTGCCTGGCTCCTCCCGCAGCCTCCTCAGGTGTTCCCGCCTCGAGCCCAGGAAGAGCGCTATGCAGTCGTCAACGCGGGGGATGATGATGCGGTGCGTCCGCGATACCAGCCCCACCGCGGCATTGGAGCACAGGCCGTAACCCAGGACTATGTCTCCCTCGCCCGGCACGGCGTCTATCTCCCCCTGCAGGGTCTCGCGCAGTTTATCCGGATAAACATGCAGACCGAATTCGAGCTCCAGCAGTTCGCCCTCGGGAACGCCCATGAGGCGCAGTTCCTCCGCAACCGTAGCGCAGGCGATTATCTTCCTCGCGGTTCCGTTGTCTTCACCCATTGCTTTCTCCCATCCGGATGCTCGCGCTCGTCATCCCCGTGGACCGTGTTTCCGTTCCGCCAGTATTGTACCCCCCGGCGGGGCGGAGCACATGGGGCAGCCCCGCGTTCGGACTCCTGCGAGTCTTCCGCCTAATAGCCGGGGCTTCCGTGCGCCCGTACCTCAAGGGGCGGCCGTGCAGTTGAGCCTGGCGCAGGCGCCGCGGAGCCCGGGGTAGATGCGGCGGAAAGCGCCGTACATCCCGTCATATATGCGGCAGCATTCCTCGCGCGGCTCGAAAGACTCCCTGACACGTACCGCTCTCTTTATCTCCTTGAAGGAGCCTCCTCCCCCCACGGCCAGCGCCGACGCCAGGGCGCAACCCATCGCTCCCGCTTCCTGCGCATGCTCGACGGCATCCACGCGGCGCCGGGTCACGTCCGCGACGATCTGCATCCACACGTCGCTCTTGGCACCCCCACCGATGGCGCGCAGGGGGTCGCAGGCCAGACCGGCGCCCGCGGCCTCATCCAGCAGCCAGCGCAGGTTGTAAGCCACCCCCTCGTACACGGCCCGCAGCAGGTGCTCTCTCTTGTGTTCCAGCCCGAGGTTTACGAAAGCAGCGCGGATGCTGGTGTCGGTCACCGGCGACCTCTCCCCGAACATCCAGGGCGCGAAGAGCAGCCTGCCCGCGCCGGGCTCCACCTGCCGCGCGATCTCGTCCAGGTCCCGGAATGTCTCGCCCTCTCCGGCCGGTCCCCGCGCGTCAGCGCAGCGGCAGAGGTTCTTCGCGAACCACCCCAGGCAGGCCCCTGCCGTCTCCGACTCGCCTATCATGAGGTACATCTCCGGGTCCGCGGAGACTACGGGCGCGATCCCGTATTTCCCCAGGTTGCGCGGCCGGGACACGGAGATGCAGAGCCAGCTCGAGGTGCCGATATTGATATGGGCTTCCCCATCCTCCAGGGCGCCTGAGCCTGCCGCGGCCGCGGGGATGTCGGCCATACCCGCGATCACCTGCGTTTCGCTCCCCAGCCCCATTACGCGCGCGGCATCATCCCCCAGGGCACCCATGATGTCGATGCTCGAACTGATGGGAGGCATCTTTTCGAGCGGCAGGCCGGCCAGCTCCGCCAGCAGGCGGGACCACTGTCGCTTACGGCCACCTAACATCCCCGTTCCCCCGGCTCCGGTGTGGTCCAAGACCATCTCTCCCGTGGCGCGGTAAACGAGGTATCCCGTGGCATCGAGAAAGAAGCGGGTGGCGTGGAAGACCTCCGGCTCGTTCTCCCGCAGCCACACGATCTTGCAGACCACGTCCTTCCCAGACGGGATAGCGCCCGCCACGCGCATGACCACCCGCCTGCCGCCGAAACGGCGTATGAGCTTCGCCGCCTGCTCGTCGGCGCGGCTGTCCAGCCATATAATGGCCCTGCGCAAGGGGGCGCCGTCCTCTGCCACGGGGACCACCCCCAGCATCTGGCCTGCGAACCCTATCCCGATCACCCTTGCGGGGTCGACGCCGCTCCCTGCCATCAAATCCCGTGTAGCCCTCGCCGACGCGCGCCACCAGTCGTCGGGGTCCTGCTCGGCCTGGTTATTCCTGGGATGATAGACGGGGTAGGGCTCGAAGGCCGAGGCGACGAGCTCGCCCTGCGTGCTCGCCAGCACGCTCTTGCAGCCGCCCGTCCCGATGTCGTGGCCGATTACGTAATCCTCCAAGGCATTTCCTCCCTCCCACTCCCAGATACATTGTAATGCATGCGCGGCGGCTGCTGCGGCCGTGGCTCTCCCGCCGCGCGCGCGCTGTCCCTCCCGCGGGCCATCGGCCCAAGCACTTCAGAAAGATGAGCGGTTGTCACGTACAGGTTGTACTGCTGATATGCAGATCTGATGCATATTAAGAGATTATTACCTTATATTGGAGAAGGAATATTACGGTTCCCGTGGAAATATATATTAGGAGAACGTCAAGCGCCACAAGTACGAAGGAGGCGGCAAATGGAGATAAAGTGCACGCGGCTCTGCGGCGAATGCCCGATTTCTTCCTGTTCGCTTCACCCCAGCTTCCACCTCTTCATCCAGGCCTGCATGAGGGAAATGGCCTTGGAGTCAAAGCGCCGCTGAGCGGCAGAGCCGTTCCGAGAGAATCGTGAAGGCGGGGCCGCCGGGCCCCGCCTTCTCATCGCCCCTCAACGGCGGGAAAAGGCCTTTCGCGTCCGCGCTGACGATCAGGTCATCAGGTTGCCCAAGGCCATGGCGAAGGGCATGTCGCCCTCGATCTTCATCTTTCCGGTCATGAAAGCGGTGGGTCCGGCAAGCTCGCCCTTCTGCATCAGTGCCCAGTCCTCCAGGCCGATCTTGAAGGTAACCTCGGGAGAGGCGGCGTCGTTGAATGCGACCTTGAGGTCTGCCTGGGACCCGTCGGGGACGGCCAGCTCCACGTTCATGGTGCCGCGGATGGAGTCGAGAGTATCGTACCTCTTGCGGTTGGCGTTCTGGCCCATGTCCATGAACATGTCCATGGCGCCCTCCAGCTTCCCGGTCACCGCCTTGCGCCAGACATCCTCGCTGACCTCGACCTTGATCATCGGGCTCTCCAGGGCGCCCTCGCTGACCGCGAGGTCCTTGGCGTCCTTGACGGTGATGCCGTATACGTACTCCCGGTCGCCCTTTACGTCGAACTCCACCGTGAAGACGGTGCCATCCATGCCGGTGATGGCGCTCCCCGCGAGCTGCTCCTCCACCATCTTGGGCACTACCTCCTCGAAGTACTCCTTCACGCCGATGTTCTCGGATACTTCCATTCCAACCTCCTTTGCCGATCGCCTTGAAAACGTCCTTGCATATGGATACGGGCAATGCTTCAACCTGCCGCGTTGTCCCGAAGCCCTTCCCGATTACTTTACGGTACTGACATGTCATTACTATAAATATACGCTAACCCAAAGTCAACAATACATTCTTTTCGATTCAGTATGGATAAGGGCCCCAGCCGTCCCTGCGCGAAGAGGCCCCGGGCCGGGCTGCGACCGATGCAGGCACGCAGCCTTGAAGTAACGTCTTGTTAATTCCGCGAAGGGCGGGTTTAATATTGTCTTGGAGAAAGCGGCTACCGCGACGCAGCGACATCGCAGTAAACAGGCGTAAACGACACGGCATATAAGGAGTGAACATCGTAAATGGACGGTAGGCTGAGGGGTCTCGATCACGCCTTCAATCCCCGCTCCATAGCCTTCATCGGCGCCTCGGAGAACGTCCGCAAGTGGGGGTTCCTCATCCTCAACAACATCATCACCGGGGGTTACGGAGGGGCTCTCTATCCCATAAATCCCGGGCGGGAGACCATCCTTGGCTTGCCGGTGTATGCCTCCGTGCTCGACGTCCCGGGTGACGTGGACCTTGCGATCTTCACCGTGCCCGCACGCATGGTGCTGAGCGCCCTCGACGACTGCATCGCCAAGGGGGCGAAAGCGGGCCTGGTCATCACCGCGGGCTTCAAGGAGCTGGGCGCGGAGGGCGCCGAGATGGAAAAGGAGATGGTGCGCAAGGCTCGTGACGCCGGCATGGTGCTCATAGGACCCAACTGCCAGGGCATATGCTGTCCCAGAAACCGCCTCTACCCGTGGATGCCCATACTCTTCCATCCCGCTCCGGGAAAGGTGGCTTTCGTCGCCCAGAGCGGGAATATCCTCAACATGCTCGTTGAGCGCACCGTTTCCGCGGGACTAGGGGTGTCCATGGCGGTCTCCAGCGGCAACGAGGCCGACATGGAGACAGAGGACTTTTATTCATACTTCGGCGACGACCCCGAAACCGAGGTCATCGTGTCCTACGTGGAGGGAGTAAGGAACGGCCGCCGCTTCATCGAGCAGGCCCGCTCCGTTTCGCGCCGCAAGCCCATCGTGGTCCTCAAGGGAGGACGCACGCAATCCGGCGTCTCGGCGGCCCGTTCCCACACCGGATCCATGGCCGTGAGCGAGAAGCTCTTCGAGGCGGCGTGCCGGCAGGCGGGCATCGTGACCACCTCCACCATCGAGGAGGCGGGGATCACCGCCGCTTCCTTCGTGGGCCGCCCTCTCCCGGCCGGCAAACGGGTGGGGATCATCACCGGCGGAGGCGGCCTGGGGGTCATCGCCGCCGATTACTGCACGGAGATCGGACTGGACGTGGTGCAGCTCTCCAGCAAGACCCTGGACGAACTGGAAAAGCTGCTCCCCGACTGGTGGGTCCCGGGGAATCCCGTAGACCTCGTCGCGGGGCTCGACTTCACCATCCTCAAACCGGTGATCGAGATACTCATGAAGAGCGGCGACGTGGACGCGGTGATGTTCCTGTGGATAGGCGCGCCCCGGGATTACAACAAGGCCGAGGTCATCGTGGGCGAGCACAGCATAGACATCTCGAAGGTGTGGGACATAATGGACCAGCACTTCCAAGGCTTCATGGCCGAGCTGTATGACCTCATGTGGGAACTGCGGGTCCCTCTCTACATCTCGACCAGTATACAGCCCGGGGAGGGCGAGGAGAACGGCGAAAATCAGGGCGGGGAGAGGCCCCTCAACTTCCCCAGCGTGGAGTCCGCCTGCCGGGCCATCAGGGCCATGGCCGACCATTACTCCTTCCGCCAGCTGTGAGCTGATCCCCGCAGCTATATATATTATTCTCGTCTCCCGGCTGGCATCTCAGCGGAGCGAGGAGGATTTTCATGCCGGGAAGAAGCGCTTTTCTCAGCAGGGCGAGGCGGGCGGAACTCTCCCTCATCGCGGTAACCGTGGTGTGGGGGCTCACCTTCTCCATGGTCAAGGAGACCCTGGAGTCCATACCCCCCTTCGTCTTCATGTCCTACCGCTTCATCCTGGCATTCCTGGTCCTGGCCGCGGTAAGCGGCAGGAGGCTGGCCCGCATCGACCGCGGGACCGCCGCCGCGGGCTTACTGCTGGGAGTGTTCCTTTACGGCGCCTACTCCTTCCAGACCTTCGGCCTGCAGTACACATCCGCCGGCAACGCCGGCTTCATCACCGGCCTCTTCGTGGTCTTCGTCCCCATACTCTCCACCGTCATCCTGCGCAAGCGGCCGAACCTGCGCTCGGTGCTCTCCGTGATCGTCGCCACCGTGGGACTGGGGATGCTCTCGCTGCAGCCGGGGCTGGGGGTGAACGCGGGAGACGCCCTCCTGCTCGCGTGTGCCTTCGCCCTGGCGCTGCACATCATCTACATGGACCGCTTCGTGGAGCGTCATGACCTCATGCTGCTGACCCTGCTGCAGATGGGGGTGGTAGCGGTGCTGCAGACGGGCTCCGCCCTCATCTTCGAGGATTTCGTGATGCCCGCCGGGGGTTACGCGTGGACCACGATCATCGTGTGCGGCGTCCTCGCCTCCGCCGTGGCCTTCTTCGTGCAGGCCTGGGCGCAGAGGGAGATCTCGCCGGTGCGCACCTCGGTGGTGCTCATCATGGAGCCGGTGTTCTCGGTGCTCTTCGGCATCGTCCTCCTGGGCGAGACACTCACCTGGCGGGGCTGGCTGGGGTGCTCGCTGATGCTGGCGGGCATGCTCATCACCGAGATCAGGCCCGAGCGCAGGCGGGAGCGGGACGGCGCGACGGCGGCGAGCGCGTGAATTCAGCCGCCGGCTCACCCGGGCTTCATCGCTCCTCCCGCCTCAGTGATTCCTCCAGTTCCTCCGCGCTGACCGGCCGGATACCGGGGCGGTGATACTGCATGACGCCGGCGCGAACCGCCGCCTCGCTGGCCTGCCACAGGTCCTTGCCCCGCAGCAGCTCCGCGCACAGCACCGCCGTCACCTGGTCCCCGCATCCGGTTGCGTCCCTGATCCCCGTTTCGGGCAACCGCGGCGTCTTTACGTGTATCTCTTCGCTCCCGGCGAAGACGTAGGCCCCTTTCGCCCCGTGGGTCAGGACCGTGTTCTCGATGCCGCGTGCGCGCAGGACGCGGGCGGCCTCGCGCGCCGATCTCATGTCCCTTATCTCTACACCGGTCAGCACGCGGGCTTCGTGCTCGTTCGGGGCCAGGACCGATATGCCCAGTCCAAGCAGTTCGCCGTAGTCGTCGCGTTCGTTTACGTTTCCCGGGTCCAGGACGACCATCATCCCCGCGGAGGCCGCCTTGCGTACCGCGTGCACGGCGGTGCGCAGCGGCATTCCGAGGGTCAGGGCGAGCATGCGCGCGCCGCTGTCCGCGTCGAACAACGTCGACGCGCCGTCTACGTCCCGCGGGGAGAAGGCGTCGTTAATGCCCGGCAAGGAATAGATCTGGTTTTCGCCGTCGCGGTTCACGGGGATGAGAGCGATGCCCGGGAATTCCCTCGCGACCTCGAAGTCCTCGATATTGACGAACCTGGTATCGACCCCGTCATCCTCGAGGGCGCGCACCGGCACCCTCCAGAGTCCGTAAGGGTCCCGCGACGTCTTTCCCATCATGGCCACCCTGCCCGGACCCATCAGGGCAGCCGCCATGCGCGCCAGGTTACATGACTTGCCGCCGGGCCCAATGAGCAGGCGGCCGCTGCGCGTAAGCTCTCCAGCGGACAGGAGCCTGTCCACACCCAGCGCGACGATGTCGGTGTTCAGGCCTCCCGCCACGACCAGGACTATACTCGAACCGCTCATCCCTTTTCCTCTTCCGGCGACTGGAGCCGGCCGCATGGCCGATGCGATCCGCCATTCCTATTCTCGCCGCTGTTTCTCCCATCCACAACGGGCGACAGGTACCCTTACAGGTGAGAGAGGATCTTGGAGAAGAAGTCGATGGCCCGCGGGCTCTTGGGGTTGGTGAAGATGTCCTCGGGCGGTCCCTCCTCGACGATGAGGCCGTCGTCCATGAAGATGAGGCGGTCCCCCACCTCCTTGGCGAAACCCATCTCGTGGGTCACAACCAGCATGGTCATGCCCTCGCGCGCCAGGTCCTTCATCACGTCCAGGACCTCGGAAACCAGTTCGGGATCAAGGGCCGAGGTGACCTCGTCGAAGAGCATGAGGTCGGGGTCCATGGCCAGGGCGCGGGCGATGGCCACCCTCTGCTGCTGCCCCCCGGAGAGGTGCGCGGGATAAGCGCCGGCCTTTTCCCTCAGACCCACCCGGTCCAGCAGGCGCAAGGCTTTTTCCTCTGCCTCCTCGGACTCCATGTTCCTCACCTTGACGGGCGCAAGGGTGATGTTGCGCAGCGTGGTCAGGTGCGGGAAGAGGTTGAAGCTCTGGAAGACGATGCCCACCTTCTGGCGGATGACGTTGATGTCCGACCTGTGGTCGGTGATGTCCATGCCCTCTATGAAGATGTGGCCGCCGCTGGCGCTCTCCAGACCGTTGATGCAACGCAGCATGGTGCTCTTGCCGGAGCCGCTGGGCCCCACGACCACCAGCACTTCCGAGGGCTTCACCCTCAGGTTGACCCCTTTTAATACCTCGTGGTGGCCGAAGCTCTTGTGGAGTTCGACTATCTCCACCATGTAATCGTTATTCATCAAAACTCCGTGATCTTGATCCGCCAGCCTTACCGGTGCAACTCATCCAGGCCACCTGAAACGTGTGTCCCGCGCCGCCCAGAAAGCCTCACCCCGTCATCAGTCGCTCACCGACAGCCTCTTGTTAACATACTGCACCAGGCGCATGAGGGGAATGGTCACTATCAGGTAACATACCGCCCCCACCACGAACGGCGTTATGTTGAACTTCTTGCCGAACATCTCCGAAGACCGCCTGGTGATCTCCGCAAGTCCGATGACGGAGAGCAGGGCCGTGTCCTTGAGCAGGGCGATGAACTCGTTGGAGAGCGGGGGGATGACGTTTCTTATCGCTTGGGGAAGGATGACGAAGCGCATGGCCTTGAAATAGCCCATGCCCAGCGAGCGCGCCGCCTCCATCTGCCCTTTGTGGATGGACTCGATGCCGGCGCGGAAGATCTCGGCCTCGTAGGCGGCATAGCAGATGGTAAGCGCCAGCACCCCGGCCCAGAATATGTTCATCTTGAGGCCGAGGATGGCGACGCCGTAATAGACGATGAATATCTGCAGCAGCAGCGGGATGCCCCTGATGACGTCGATATATACCGCCGCCAGCCCGCGGAAGAGCTTCACCCGGGATATCCTGACCAGGGCGACCAGCAGGCCTGCGACGAGGATGAAAACCTCAGACACCAGGGCGACGGTAACGGTTATGCGCAGTCCCGTGAATACATACCAGAAGGTCTCCTTGAAGATCTTCCAGTTCAGGAACTCGTCGACGAACTCCTGGCCGCGCTCGAACTTGACGAGATAGACGATCCCGAACGCGATGAGCCCGACGGCCGTCAGGCTGCCGGCCCACCACAGGGCCTTCTTCCACCTGTCGCCGATTACCTTCACCTCCCGCCAGAAGAAAGGGCCTGCATTCGCGGGAACGCAGGCCCTGCTCTTCTCGATCAGACGATCTTGTGCCCCGCCGTGCCTACTCCGCCACTCCGAACCAATTCTCGAAGATCTCGTCGTAGGTGCCGTCCGCCATCATGTCGGCGAGCGCTCCATTAACGGCATCGAGCAGTTCGTCGTTCCCCTTCTTTATGCCTATGCCGTACTGCTCATCGGTCGTGATGGTGGCGACCACCTTGGTCCCGCCCCTCGATTTGCTGATAAAGGCGTTCACCGGGAAATCGTTCATGATCGCGTCTATGCGGCCCAGCTCCAGGTCCTGGAAGGCGAGGAGGATGGTATCGTACTTGCGGATCTCCTTGATGCCCCCTATCCCTTCGGCGTAGAACTGGCCGGTGGTATCCACCTGTACTCCGACGACCTTACCCGCAAGGTCCTCTTCTCCCTTGATATCCTCGTTCTCCTCCTGGACGGCTATGGACTGGTTCGAATCGATGTAGGGGTCGCTGAAATCGATCTCCAGCAGCCTCTCCTCCGTTATGGTCATGGCCGACATCACGATGTCATAATCGTCGGTCTTGAGGCCGGGGATGATGCCCTCCCACTTGACCGACTTGACTTCCAGCTCCAGCCCCAGGCGCTTTGCGACCTCCTTCGCGATGTCGATGTCGAATCCCTCCGGATTGCCCTGGTCATCTATGCTCTCGAACGGCGGGTAGGTGGTGTCGCTGCCCATGAGGAGTTTACCCTCCTCGATGGTCTCGATGGCGACCTCCTCTCCGTTCTCATCCGGCGTCGGCTCCTCTTTGTCCTCGCCGCATCCCGCCACAAGTGCCATTGTGGCCAGGACGAGGGCGAGCATGAGCGCCAGTACAACAAACAGGTTTTTTCTGCTCATCTTCCCTCCTTTTTTACCCTTGAGACTCGGCAACGTTGAAGATTATATATTCATTCCAGGGTTAAGACAAACCTGCCGAAGGGCGGGATGGCGCTTATGCGACTGCAGCATCCGATCCCCGGACATGCCCGGGACTGCCTCTCACTTCACGTCAAAGACGCCTCAGCGTATACCCATCACGCCCACGGCTCGCAGAGGCGGCCTCAGGCCGACAAGCGCGTTCACCGCCGCTTCGTCGATGTCGCGCAGGCTCAGGTCCAGGGCGAGGCCCATGGAGGCAGCCATGAGGGACATCTGGGAGAAGGCGATGGGGAGGTCGATCATCCAGAAGGGCTTCTCCATCTTCTCGTAGAGGAACCCCGTGACGGTATCCCCCACCCCGACGACGGCGGCCTTCCATCCGCCATCGACCCCGCAAGCCCCGGCAAGCCCGCGCAGCGCCTGCTCGCCGGCCACGGCCACGAAAAGCCATTTCTGGGTATTGCCCGCACTGGGCGCGATGCGGGCTGCCTCGAGGCAGGCGTCGACAGCGAGGTCGAGGGGCACGCCGTCCGCGCTCTCGCGCTTCTCCCTCAGCTGCCGCAGCAAGCCCGCGACGTCCTGGACGCTCGATGCGGAGAACCTCTCCTCCGCTATGTCGGGCAGGGCGTATGGCCGGTCGATGGTCTCGAGACAGGCGATGGCGGGGATGGGCTTGCGTTTCCTGGATATGGACCTGTACATCAGGTGGTCCAAGTCCCTCGCCTTGACCCGGGGTTTCGGCTTTCCGAAGGGTATGACCGCGGCGACGAAATGTTCCCGTCCCAGCCCCAGGGCGCTCTTGATCTCCCCCTGGTTTATGCCCCCGAGCCAGCAGGTGCCCATGCCCGACTCGGTCAGCCACAGCACTACGTCCTCCGCAGCCATGGCGGTAAGCGGGAGGTCACGCGGCCTTTCGCTGCGCACGTCCTGCTTCGGCAGAGCCAGCACCAGGAACCCGAGGAGCGGCGAGCGGTTGAGCCAGAGGTTTATCTTGCCCTGCACGCCCTTATGCAGGCGGGTCCTTATCCTCTCCACGAGACGCTCGTCCGTCACCACCAGCAGGCTTTCCCCGTCGGCGCCCCTCGTCTCCAGGGCCAGCTTCACCACTTTCTCGAGGGATGCCTTCCATTCCGGGCCGACCTCGTACTGCAGGTACTTGCGGTGAGACCTGCGCCCGTAGAGGACCTCCCACAACCCCCACGGCGTGGACGAGTAAGAGGGGTAATCCCGCGTCGGCTCCTTGGTCTGTTCCATGCTCACTTTCCTTGGACGGGTGTTGACTGCCGGCTCCGTCACAGGATAGCACAATAACCCGCGACCGCGCCCGGGCATTCGGCGGGGTCCGGCCCCCTATACCTGGAGGGGATAGCGGCCGTATTCCTCCACCGCCTCCAGCATCCAGCGCAGATGCTCGATGTCCATGCCGGGATGGCTGTTGGTGGGGGCCACGATGTACCCGCCGCCGCCTCCCGCCGCCCGGATGGACTCGCGCACCGCCTCGTAGACCTCCTCCTTCGTGGCATCTACCAGGACGTGGGTGATGTCAAGGTTGCCCAGCAGGCAGAGGCGGTCTCCCACCATCTCCTTCACCTCGGCCAGCTTCACCCCGGCGGTCGGCTCGAGGGAATGCACGCCGTCGAAGCCGCAGTCCGCGAACCACGGCAGCAGTGGATAGACCATCCCGTCGGTGTGCACGATTATCTTCATGCCCGCCGCGTGCGCCGTCTCGGTGATACGGCGCAGGGAATCACCGTACAGCTCGTCCATGGTGCGCGGGTTGACCATGGGGCCCGAGCGGTAGGCCATGTCGTCGGAATACACCGCGCCGGGCACGCCGGCGTCGGCCCAGGCCTCGATCATGAAGCAGTAGTGATCCTCGTAGAACTTGATCATACGCTTGATGAAATCCTTCTCCTTGCGCACCGCGACCGCGAAGCGCTCGAAGCCCAGGGGCTGCCAGGAGTTCTCGAAAAGACCGTAGAGGAAGCTGGCGAAGACCACTATGCGGTCGCCCATTTCCTTCTGAATCTTCGCATATGTGCGGTTGGCCTTCTCCGGCAGGCGCAGGATCGACCTCTTGTCCCAGGCGTTCCAGTCGTCGGGGGAAGCGATAAGGCCTCCCTTGTAGATAGGGGTGGCGATATTCCCGCGATCGTCCACGATGACGTCGTAGTAGCGGCCGTAGATGTCCTCGGCGACCCTGGAGTCCCGGAAGCGCCAGATGGGCACGTGCATCGCCCAGGCGGCATCGTACCCCATCTTCACCGCCGCCGCGGTGCGGTCGAAGGAGAAGCGGTCCATCTCGGAGTCCATGAAGCCCACGCGGTTGAGCAGGGGTATGACGAGGTCGAACGCCTTCGACGCGTAGCGGTTGGTGACCAGGAAGCCCAGGGGAGTCGGTTTCTTTCCCAGCACTTCGTAGATATTCGCGTACTCCTCCATCACGTCCATCACCGGCACGCGGTCGGGCTCGCGCCGCTCGAGTGCGGCCATTATCCGCTCGCGCTGCTCCCCCATGTCATCTCCTTCCGCTTGCGACCTCCTTTGCCTCCATGCATATTATTTCCACTTATCGTGGATCATATCCTGTACTTGCCGAGCATCCTGGCCATCAAGCGAGCCTGCAGCTTCATGAAGGGAAACCACAGGAAGGGCAGGTGCTTCCTCAAAAAATATTCCATTTGAAAAGAAAGCGTGGTGGTGACGATGAACCTGTCCTTTTTCACCGCTTCGACTATCATGCGGCCAACGGCCTCCGGGGGGTCGGCCCCCCTGGTGAGCATCCCCTTTATCTTCCTGATCTCCTCGCTGAAGCCAACGACCGGCGAGGTATCGAATATAGTGGTGCCCACTGACCCGGGGCAGAAGCAGGTAACCCCGATCCCGTGCAGCGATGCCTCGAACAGGATTTCTTCGGATATCCCCACGATGCCGAATTTGCTCGCGCAGTAGGGTGCGCTGTAGATCCAGGACACGAAGAGCCCGTCAGTGGAGGACACGTTGACGATGTGGCCGGCCTTCCGGGCTACCATGTGGGGATAGACGTAATGGATGGTGTTTATCACACCCCAGAGGTTTACGTCGATGACCCGCCGCCAGTCTGAGATCGCCAGGTCCTCCACCGGGCCCAGGATCCCGACACCCGCCACGTTGGCGAGCACGTCTATCCTCCCGTATCTCTCCAGGGACTCCTCCACCAACATCCCGACGGCCTCGGGATCCGAAATATCCGCGGGCACAGCGAGGACCTCGCGATGCATCGCCTCGAGCATGTCCGCGGTTCCCTCGAGCCCGTTCGCGTCGATATCGGTGATCACCAGCGGGTTCGAGCCTTCCTGCGCGAAGGCGAGGGCGGTAGCTCTGCCTATGCCCTTGGCCGCGCCGGTTACCAGCACCGCCTTGTCGGTCAAGTTTTTCATCTCCGGCGACCTCCCTGTCAGTAAGGGGGTCAAGCCCGGAAACGTGACGGGGCGCGGGTCCGGGCCTGACCGGCTCGAGCGAATTCCTGCCTGTTAACCGGCCGCTCCCCCGGGCTGCGGCGGCCCCTCGTAGACCTCCATGAACTTGTCGGCCAGGGGCGGGATGAGGTTCGAAGCCAGATCGGTCTTCACGCACACCACCGCCGGGAGCTCGTGGCCCTTGGCCCGCTCGAAGGCCGGCACCAGGTCCTCCGGCTTGTCCACGAACTCGCCGTAACAGCCGATCCCCTCCGCCACCTTGTCCCAGCGCACCGGCGACTGCTGGCAGGCGATGATCTTGGAGGCGTCGCCCTCGAAATAGACCATCTGTTCGATCTCCTCCATGCACCAGTGCTCCTCGGCGTGGACGATGACGGTGATCTTCACCTTCTCCCGCAACGCCGTCTCCATCTCCATGAAGTTGAACCCCGCGGCGCCGTCCCCGGTGATGACGTACACTTCCTTGTCGGGGTTGGCCAGCTTGGCCCCGATGGCCATGGGGATGCCCGTGCCCAGGTGGCCGAACTCGAAGATGCCCAGTGATGTCCTGGGGTTGGTGAAGCGCAGGTAGAGGGCATCGAAGAGGCTGGTGTTGCCGCCGTCCCCCACGTTGATGGCCTGGGGACCGAATACCTTTGCCGCCGCCTCCACCGAGGTGGCGGGGTGGACCCTGTCGCCCTCGTAGCCCCTGGGCGCCGCCTCGAGGACCGCCATCTGCTCCGCCTCCATGTCCCTGTATTTTTTCACCGCCGTGCCGTCGGCGGGCTTGACCCCCAGCTCCTTCAGCCTGCCCAGCAGGGCACGCAGGGTGGCGCCGGCATCGGCCACGATACCCATGGCAATGGGCCGGTTGGTCCCCACGTTGCGGGGGTCTATGTCCACCTGGATCAGTTTCTGTTTCGCGGGGGCGCCGAAATATATGTCGTAAGGGAGGTCCAGGTTGCCGAGGCGGGTACCTACCGCCAGGACCACGTCCGCCTCCCGCCTGGCCGTAAGGGCCGCTTCGCCCATGCCCAGCAGGTAGTTGGAGTGGTCGTTGTCATAGGCGGACCTGGCGGACATGGAAGTGGATGCGGGGCAGTTGATAAGATCTACCAGTTCACGGAATTCTTCCCAGGCCCCGGAGTTCAGCACTCCCGTTCCCGCTAGGAGCATGGGGCTCTCGGCCTCGGCGATAAGCCTTGCCGCCTCCTCGATCTGTGCCGCCGGCGCCTCCATGACCATGGCCCTGTACTGCTTTGGCTCCAGGTACTTCAGCTCGGAGTCGTCGCCCTCCTCGAAGATGATGTCGTAGGGGATGTCCACGTGCACCGGTCCCGGGCGCCCCGTCAAGGCCTCGCGGAAGGCCCTTCGATATTAAAGCCCTCGCTGAAGATCTTCTCGTACAGGGGACCGATAACGCCCAGGCCAGGCCCCGCCGTCATGCCGCCGTCGATGGGTATGGCCAGGCCGGTGAGCATGGCGCAATCGTCACTTGCCAGGAAATGGTATAAGGCCGCCGCTTCCTCCGGCTGCACCAGCCTCCCCAGGGGCTGCAGCATGCAGGCCAGCTTCAGCTCCACCTCCGCCCCCTCGATATAGGCCATGGGGGTGTCAGCGGTCCCCGGGCAGATGCAGTTGACGCGGATGCTCCGGGGCGCCAGCTCCAGGGCGGCGGTCTTGGTGACGGCGATGATGGCCGCCTTGGAGGCCACGTAACAGCCATAGGTGGGGGTACCGTAAAGACCTGCGTATGAGGCGGTGTTCATGATCGACCCCCCGTCGGCGATGAGCGGAGCGGCATGCTTTATCCCCCACAGCACGCCCTTGAAGTTGATGTTGAGGGCTTCGTCGATCCCCTCCCTGGTGATGCTGTCCAGGGTACCCATCTGCCCACCGATCCCGGCGTTGTTCACAACCGTGGTGAGCTTGCCGTACTCGGACACGGCCACCTGCATCAGCCTTTGTACCTGCTCCTCGCTGGAGACATCAGTCCTTACGTAGATGCCGCCTGCCTCCCCGGCTACTTCCGAGGCATCGTTTACGTCCCCCAGCACCACCTTCGCTCCTGCCCGCGCGAAGCGCAGGGCTGTCGCTTTCCCCAGACCGGAGGCGGCACCCGTTATCACCGCCACCTTTTCGTCCAGCGAGAACATGGCTTCTCCCCCTCCCCGTTTTCGCCAACTGCCCCGCACCGTGCGGTATTCACGTAAGACCTTGCTCCCGGCAGACAGTGCCCCGATGTCCCGGATCGCGCATGCTGCCACTTACACTCGGCCGCTCCCCTGGCGATCGACCCTCAGGATGGCCAGGGCGTTCTCCCCGAGGAACCGCCCCAGTTCGTCAAAGCGCGCGTCATCGTCCATCACCCTGCGATAAAAATCGTACCCCTCCAGCAGGGAGATGATGAGGTCTGCCAGCTTGCCTGGATCGGCTTTGACGATCATGCCCATCCGCATGAGATCACCGATCTCTTTCTGCAATACCTCGTGGAGCTTCGTGTACATCTCCTTAAAGCTATCGCGCACCCTGTCGTTGCGTAAGCTCAGCGAGTAACAGGCATAGAAGACACCGGCGTCCACCAGCCGCGCCCAGTCCTGACCGAAGATGGCGTCGATGATCGCGTGCAGCCTTTCCATGGGGTCGTCGATCTCGCGAAAGCGGGGCAGGAAGGCCTCCTCGTACTTCGCCAGCATGAAGTCCACGAGCTCGACGACCATCTCCTCCCTGTTCGAGAAGTAATGGATGATGAGGCTGGGGTGGATGCCCATGCGGGAGGCTATCTTGGCCATGGACGCGCCCTCGAGGCCTTCCTCGGCGAGGACGGCATAGAAGTTCTCCAGGATCTCTTTCTTGCGGGTTTCCGCCTTGTCCCTGGGCCGGGCCATCTCTCCCCCTGAAACGCATTCCCCTGAAATATTAAATGAATGTTCAGTTAATTTTATAGCCGTGAAGCCTCTCCGTCAATAGGCATGGGCGGGGCTTTCAGGCCGGACTGGTATCGCCGCAGGTGGCGTCATGCCGGGAGCCAGAGCAACATCTTTCAGGGCACTATCTCGACCTCCAGGGCCGGAACGCGCCCGATCATGTAGGCCAACAGGCCTCGGATGAGGATGATCAGTCCGAGCATCTCGAGGAACTCCTCGAGGAAGGTCACGATGCGGCGCATCACGGAGGCATCCGGGAAGCTGGTGGTGAGAAAGCCCTGCACCATCTCGAGACCCACGGCTCCCACGAGGTACACCACGGCGGCGGCGATGAACAACCGCCTCACCGCGGGCGGGAGCCGGATCATGAAGCGGAGGAGCAGCAGGGCCCCGAGGAGACAGAGGAAGAGCGCCGGTATCACCCATGCCAGGTAGAAGATACCGCCCTCTATGTCGAACAGATCCCTCATGGGCTCGACCAGCGTCTCGTGTATCGAGGTGAACTCGTCTATTGCAAGCAAGACGAATAGCGCGCCGAGGAAGATCCAGTGCCAGGCGTACGGCCGTCTTTCCCTGCGTAGATATCCCCCCGTGACCAGCATGAGCAAAGCGGATATGACGAAGAGCGCCGTGTTGAAGAGGGTGGGTATATTGGTCTCCTCGTCGAAATCGAAAACGCGGAAGATGGTAAAGATGTCCAACGAAGTGTAGAAGTTCAGGTACCAGGTGAGCAGGTGTATTGCCCCCAGGATCAGCAGGATCACGCAAAGCCATCTCTCAACCCTGCGCGCGGAAAGCGTCGGCCTGTGGCTGCCTTCTTCAGTGAAGATCTCTTCCTCCCTCTCGAGACCCCGCCGGCAGCCGCCTCTCCCGCGCCGCCCCGTACCGGTAAAGGGCGGCCAGGGCGCGCGCGGCTGATTCGGGAGAGGTGAGCACGGGCACGTCCGGGCCGATGGCCTCGTCCAGGTCCGATACGAAACCCTGGTCCCCCAGGGAACACAGGACGAGGGGTTTTTGCGGCGCGAGTTCCCGCAGTTCGGGGGCCGCTCCCAACCAGTTTTTCACGGATATGCCGCGCTCCAGCAACTCCCGGAACACCGCGAAGGGCATCACCGCGATGGAGAGCACCATGTCTATGTTGGGGTCCTCGAGCATGGCGGTCATGGCTGGAAGGAACTGCCCGGACGGCCCCACGTCCAGGGGGTTGCGCACGTTCATCCACTGCGGGGCGACGCCGCGCACCTTCTCCACCGATGCGGGTTCCAGGGCGGGAAGCTCCAGCCCGGTCTCGATGGCCGTGTCGGTCGCCAGCGCGCCAAGGCTGCCGCTGGAAGTGACGATCCCCAAGCGGTTGCCCGGAGGGAGGGGCTGGGTGGCGAAGACACGCGCCATGTCCACCAGCTCGTCCAGGCTGCGCGCCCGGATGGCGCCGGATTGCCTGAACACCGCCTCGTAGATTTCGTCCTCGCCGGACATGCTCCCGGTATGGGACGCCGTCGCCTGCCTCCCCGCCCCGGTGCGGCCGCTCTTGAGCACCAGGACCGGCTTGTCCCGGGTCACCCGCTCCAGTGTCTCCTTGAGCAGCCTCCCGTCCGCCGCCCCCTCCAGGTACATCATGATCACCCCGGTATCCGGGTCGTGGTGCAGGTAATCCAGGACCTCGCATTCGTTGACGTCCATGCGGTTGCCCAGGGTCACAGCCTTGGAGATAAACAGGCTCTTCTGGTGCAGGCCGTCCAGGAGGATGTTGCCGAAGACCCCGCTCTGAGCGATGACCGCCACCGGACCGGGCGTGAAGGCTTCCTCCACAACCTCCACGGTGTGGAGGTGGTTGGCGGTGTTGATCACCCCAACGCAGTTGGGCCCGATGACGCGGATGCCGTAGCGTGATGCAGCCTCCCTCGCCTCCTCTTGCAGCGCTTTCCCCCCTTCTCCTATCTCGGCGAAGCCCGCGCTCTCGATGATGGCGTGCTTGATGCCCCTTTCCCCCAGCTCGATCAGGGCCTGGGGCACCACCGGAGCGGGCACGATGACCACGGCCAGGTCGGGACCCGCGGGGACGTCGGCGATCCTCTCGTGGAGAGGGAATCCGTGCAGCTCTCCTCCGGCCGGATTCACCAGGTATACGCGGTCTCCCCAGCCCTGCTTGCGCAGTGAGAGGGGCAGGACGAAACCGAAACCCGGCGAGCGCCGCGCCCCCACGATGACCACCCCTTGGGGGGTGAAGAAGGGGCGGAGGTCCGCGCACGCCTCCGGGACGACCCCAGATGCCATACCGCCTTCCGTCCTTTCCACACGACCGCGCCGCGGCTCCCCTGGCGGACATCGCTCTCTCCGCTCGAATTCCGGCCGCGCGCGACAAATATTCCGGGCACAAATATATCACGAAACCCGCTTCCGTCCGCCCGCGGGTATCGCAACGCCCGTCGATTCCTGCTAATAATATAGAGGCGGTCCTCAGCAGGAAGGGAAGCGACTTGGGAGAGGATAACGGCGGGCGCCTGGGACTGGGGGTGGACTGTGGCGGCACCTACACCGATGCCGTCGTCTACGACATGGACTCGGGAGAAGTGCTCGCCTCCGCCAAGTTCCCCACCAGCCACCACGACCTCACGCGCTGCATAGACGGGGTCCTCGGCGAATTGCCGGGATACCTGCTGCGGCTGTCCTGCCTGGCCTGCCTTTCCACCACCCTGGCGACAAATGCCATCGTGGAGGGAAAGGGCGGCAAGGCCTGCCTCATCCTGCTCGGCTACGAGGCGGCCGCGACCGTCTCCCCCTTCGGAGCACGGGTGATACGCCTGCGCGGTGCACACGACGTGCGGGGCGAGGAGACGGAACCGCTGGACGAAGAGGGCCTGCGGGCCGCCGCTCGCGGCAACGGCGAATGGGCCGACGCCTTCGCCGTATCCGGTTATTTCAGCGTGCGCAACCCTGCCCACGAGATGCGCGCCCGTGACATCATCTCGCGGGAGACGGGCAAGCCCATCGTGTGCGGGCACGAGCTCTCCATGCAGCTCGATGCGCCCCGGCGCGCCACCACGGCCGCGGTCAATGCCCGCCTCATCCCCCTCATCACCGCGCTCATCTCGTCGACCCTGTCCATACTGTACAAACGAGGCATCCGCTGCCCTCTCATGGTGGTGCGCGGCGACGGCACCCTCATGGGAGCGGAGATGGCCCTGGAGCGCCCGGTGGAGACCATCCTCTCAGGCCCCGCCGCCTCCGTGGTGGGGGCCCTGACCCTGTCGGGGCGCCGCGAGGGCGTGGTCATCGATATCGGGGGCACCACCACCGATATAGCCTGGGTGTCCGGCGGCCTGCCACCCATCAACGGCGAGGGCGCCGTTGTGGGCGGACTCGCAACCCGCGTGGAGGCCATCGACATACGCACCATAGGCCTGGGCGGCGATTCATGGATCAGGCTCTCCCGCGACGGAAGCCTGGAACTCGGCCCTCGCAGGGTGCTCCCCATCGCCATGCTGCCGGGCGGAGAGGGAGTACTCGAAGACCTGGGGCGCATCGCCGCCTCCCGCTCGCGGTGGCCGCTTCCGGACATGCTCACCTTCTGGATAGGGGCTGGAGACGGAGACATCTCCGCATGCGATGCCGCGGGTGCGGACCTATCGCGCCTTCTGGAGGAGAGGCCGCTCTCCCATCTCGAGCTCAAATCCTCCGCTGTGGGCGCGGAGGAATCGCTGCGCCTCCTGAGCATGGAGCACGCCGGAGCCGTCCTGCGTTCCTCCCTCACCCCCACCGACGTCTTCAACGCGGCCGGCGAATCCCTGGTGGGCAGCGCCGGGTTATCGCGGGCAGCCGTGGAGGCGGCATCCGGCCTGACCGGAGTCCCTCCACCCGAGCTGATCGCAAAGGTCAAGCGCGCCGCCCTGGAGGCCATAGCCGGGGAAATCCTCGTCTTCCTGTTGGAACTGGACGGCCGGGACAGGACACTGCTGGAGAGATGGATGGGGGGCGGGGAAACGCGCGGGGTGAAGCTGGACCTGAGGCTGGAGGCCCCCATTCTCGCAGCGGGGGCCCCCGCCGCGCTCTTCCTCGCCCCTGTGGCGTCCTTCCTGTCATGCGAATGCGTGGTGCCGCCCCACATGGAAGTGGCCAACGCCGTAGGAGCTGTGGCCGGCGTGGTCAGCCACCGCGAAGAGGTCATCATGCGGCGCCAGACCGACGAGACCTGGCGCGCCTTCGCCTCGGACGGAATATGTGATTTTCCCGACCTCGCCTCGGCCACGTCTTGGGCGGAAGAAAAAGCCTGCGGACTGGCCGAGGAGGCCGCCCGCCTGGCGGGGGCGGGCGAGATAGAGCGCGATGAGCACGCGGACGATTTCACAGTATACGATTCCGCCGGTAACGCGACAGTGTTGGAGCGCAAGTTGACCGTTCGCGCCTACGGCCGCCCGAGGGTCAGCCCTGTTCCTTGACTATCACCGATTCCATCAGCCGGTCCATGGCCCCGAAAGCGTTGAGGCCGATGGAGCGCATGCGGTCGCTGGTGGCCGTGGCGTCAGGCCGGCGGAAGACATCGATGCGTTTCGCGCGCGTCTCCGGGCGCCACTCCGGCACATAATCCATCTCCTCCCTGGCCTTGTCGGCCCACTCCATGCGCAGGGCATCCCCGACCCACACCGGCACGTACTGTTTGCGGCACGGGTTTCCCGGGGTGATATAGATGGTGCAGCGCGCCGGGTCCATGAGGATGTTGTTGAGGGTCCTGGCCACGTTGACCTCCACCAGGGCATCGACGAGCTCCAGCCGCCGCAGGTGGCGGAAGAAGTTCCAGGGGTGGCAGCAGATGGTGGCGTCGTCCACGCGCTCCCCGTAGATGCTGCGCTCGATCCCGAATTCCGCCAGGGTAGAATAGTTGACACCGTGGTCGGTGGTGATCATCCTCACCGCGCCGCGGTCGATGTTCCCCTTGAAGACCTCCAGCAGCTCCCACATGCGGGCCAGGCGGGCATAGGACCCGGTGATCAGGGGCTCGCTTAAGGGGTCGGCCCCTCCCGAGAGCGTGCGGTCCAGGAACTGGTGGTGGTTGGCGGAAGCCAGCACTCCGCCGTGGTCCGCCGCATTCTCCACCGCCATGTGGTTGTGTGAATGCTCGATCACCACGGCGTCGCCGTTCATGTCCGCGAAGATGTTGTTGGCGTTCATGATGATGGCGATGGCCAGGCCGGGGACCACCTCGCGGGGATTGTCGTTCCACACGCTCACCGCCCCGTCCACAGTTGACTGGGACTCCATGGCCAGGTTGTTGAGCTCGAAGAAGGTCAGCCCCTCCCCGCTGTCCATGGCTCCCACCGAGTTCACGCAGGCGGAGAGGCCGTCCCCGTTCATCACTCCGATCCCGAAGAGGACCGGCAGTCCCATGCATGCGTAGGGCTTGCTGCCGGCGATGTCCCTCACGTACAGGGGCATCCTTCCGACGAGGAGCCGCATGAAGGGAGCAAGGTCGAAGTTCCAGGATACGTAGACCGCGCCGCCGCGGGTCGCCGGCGGCACAGCGACGAAATTGGTGCATCCCGTGCCGTGCAGCGACGCCAGGGCCATCCCTCCAGCCGCCACCTCGCGGGTCTCCACTCCCAAGGCCCGCGCCAGCCCCTGCATGCGCTCCAGTTGAGCGGGATACCTCTGCGCCAGCAGCGCCAGGTGGCGCTTTGTCCTCTCCGCGGTCGCAGCCGGGTCCGCGCCCCTCTTCCCCAGGTATCTCGCGGCCTGGTCGAGCGCCGCCCGGAAGTGGCGTTCCCTCCCCCTCGCCGCCTCGCGGCCGAAACCGTACTCGTCCTTGGCCTTGATGGTCCAGAGCATGTTTCATCCTCCTCGTCTATGAGGACGGCAGCTGCCGGGGACACCGTCACTGCTCTTTCTTGACAATGGAGAGCGGCCCGGGCTTTCCTGCAGTATCCACCTTTTTCCAGTCGCTCGGAAGCAGCTCGCATATGCGGTCCCGGATGTATTCGTTGTCCTCCTCCTCGGCCAGGCGGAAGAAGAGATCGAACGAGATGTCCTTGCGGCTGACGAAGTCGGTGACTATCCGCACCATCCTGGAGATGAGCTTCATGCCCTTCTTGTCATGGGGCACGGTGTCCGCCCACTGGCGCAGGGTCTCCACCTGCTGGATGAAACGCCCCTCCGCTTTCTCCTGCAGGTCGCCCAGGACCTCGAGCATCTTCTTCTTGGGCGGCAGGGTGAACGGCATCCCGATGTTCACCTGTATCCCGCCGTCCTCGTCCCTGCGGTAAACGGCCACGGGCAGGATGGGCGCGGGGGCCGCCCGCGCCAGGTTGGCCACCCCGAACTGGAAAGGCCTCAGTTCCTTGGCCTTGCTGCGCGTCCCCTCCGGAAACACGAACACCAGCTCGCGCCGGCGCAGGTACTTCAGGCTGAGGAGGATGGCCTCGGAGTGGTCCTTTTTCTCGCGGTCGATGGGGATGACCCCGAAAACCCTCCACAACGCCCATCCCAGGGGGCCCTCCCTGCCCTTCTCGATGTCCGTCTTCGCCCAGGGCCACATATGGCTGTGGATCAGGGCGGGCTTCAGCGCGAGCGCGATGGCTACGATATCCAGGCTGCTCTGGTGGTTGGACACGACGATAAAGGGCCCGTAGCGAGGCACGTTCTCAACCCCCGAGACCTTGAGGTTGTATTTCTTCGAATTGCCCACGATCGCGAAGAAGGGGCGAAAGATGATATATCTCCACCACATGCGAAACGGCCTTTCTCTCCTCTTATCTCTACCCCTCGTTCCCTAAGATTAAGGGAAACGGCGCCCGCTCGTCCATATCACGAGCGTCCTTACTCCCCGACCGCCTTCATATTTTGTCATTGTCTTTCCCTTTGGTTTAAACTCTATTAGGCGTTTACTATGGCTGGAACGCCAGTCCGGGCGCATCTGTAAGCAAAGCAGGGTTCGGGGGCCGGCACGCTGCACCATCAACATGACCCTTTCACCCGAAGCGCACCCGGCAAGCCATGGGGCATCATGGACGTTGTGCCCGGCCGGCAGGTCGACGATGGCGGCCGCCACAGGAGCAGGGGAGTTATGAACATTCATCGCACAGCAGGGAGGGAGGACTGATCATGGCATTGAAGACGGCACAGGAGTATAGAGAAAGCCTGAGGGACGGCAGGGTCGTTTACCTGTGCGGGGAGAGGGTTACGGATGTCCTCGCCAATCCCATACTCAGGACGTGCATCGAGACGGCGGCCATCGATTACGAGATGACGGAGATGCCCGCATACCGCGACCTGGCGGTGGTCACCCGCGAGGACGGCAACCCCATCAGCAGGTATTACCACGTCCCCCGCAGCGGCGACGACCTGCTCAAGCGTCACGAGCTCATGGTGGAGGCCACGCGCCTGGGGAGCGGGGCCATCCCCTTCACCCACGACATCGCCTCCGACGCCATGAACGCGGTCAACATCACCGCCGCCCTCATGGGCAACGAGGAATACGCCCGGCGCGCCGAGGCCTACCGGCGCTACCTCCAGGACAGCGACCTCTCGGTGGCGGTAGCCATGACCGACGTCAAGGGCGACCGCTCGCAGCGCCCCTCTTCCCCCCGGCAGGGGCACCCCGACTACTACCTGCGCGTGGTGGACAGAAACGACGAGGGCATCGTGGTTCGCGGCGCCAAGGCGCATATCTCCGCCGCCGCCTACTTCAACGAGATCTTCGTGGTACCCTGCCGCAACATGAGCGAGGACGACGCCGACTATGCCGTGTCCTTCGCCATCCCGGTGGACACGGCGGGGGTCGTGCAGATCGCCCATCCCATCAAGGCCGACTTCGGCCCCCTGGATTTCCCGGTGGAGGGCATACCCCTGCGCTGGCACACCGACTCCCTGGTGATCTTCGACGACGTATTCGTGCCGTGGGAAAGGGTCTTCCTCTGCGGCGAATGGGCTTTCGCCATGCCCCTCGTCTATAACTTTGCCTATTTCCACCGCCATACCGCTGCCAGCTACCGCGTGCCCGTCTCGGAGATGATGGTGGGCATGGCCCAGGCCATGGCGGAGTACAACGGCGTCGATAAGGCCACCCACATCATCGAGAAGATCACCGACCTGGTCATCTACGTGAACATGCTCAAGTCCCTCTCGCGCGCGGCCTGCGTCGACTTCGTGGTACACGGCGGTATCCCAACCCCCAACCCGGTCATCACCAACATGGCCAAGTACTACTTCGCCAGCAACTTCCACCGCTGCGTGGAGATGGTGCAGGACGTCGCCGGGGGCCTGCTCTCCACCGCGCCGACCTATGCCGATTTCGCCAACCCCGAGATCGGCGGCTTCATCGAGAAGTACCTGGGGGGAGCGGGGGGAGCGACGGCGGAGCAGCGGCTGCGCATGCTCCAGTTCATCCGCCGCATCCTGTGCCAGGAGATAGAGGTGCTGGCGGTGCAGGGGGAGGGCTCCTTCCAGGCCCAGAGGATGACCATCTACCTGGAATCCCAGGACGAGATCCAGCGGTACAAGAGGATGACTGAGAGAGAGGCGGGCATAGCGCCTGCCTGAGCGGGATAGATGGTAAGAGAAGGGAGTGGTTGCCGTGAGGTTGCTGTGGCAGAACATCTCGACCAGGGACGTCCCGGGCATGCCGGAGGCCGGGACGATGTGGGCGGCGCTGGAAAAGCACATCGCGGGCCTGGCCTTCCCGCACAACTCTTTCGACTTCGATTATCTTCCCCGGGCCTCCTATTTCGTGGCCTCGAAGTACATGGAGCTTCTCAACGACGCCTGCATCCTGGACCGGCTGATAAAGAACGAGGAGGGGCACGGCGCCGCCATCATCGGGTGTTTCAACGACCCCGGCCTGCAGGAGGCGCGCGAGTCGCTGTCCATCCCGGTCATCGGGGTCGGCGAGGCGGGGATGCTGCTGGCCTGCATGCTGGGGCGCAATTTCGGCGTGGTCACCGTGCGCAGGAAGCTCATCCCCATCATCGAGGACAACGTCAGGCGCTACGGCCTGGAGTCGCGCCTCATCCGCCGCGACCCCATCCGCTCCTGCGAGCTGGACGAGAAGCTGTATCCCGCCATGTTCGACCTTCCCGCCAGGACCGCCGTGCCGCCCTTCGAGGAACAGGCCAGACTGATGGCCGAGGACGGGGCGGAAGTGGTGGTGGTGGGATGCGCCTCCCTGGGTCCGGCCCTGTCCCTTGCCGGCTACAACAAGGTCGAGGGCACGCGCGTGCCGGTGGTCAACGCCACCGCGGCCGCGGTGAAGTTCGCCGAGGCCGCAGCTTACCTCAGCGAAAACCTCGGCCTCTCCACCAGCAAGGCGCTGAAGTACCAGTCACTTCCCAGGCCGATATTCGACGGCATACGCGCAAGCCTGGGCTTTGAATAGAAAGGTATGGTCGCCATGGAACCCGAGGTCTTGAAACCGGATACGCTCACGGGCAAGGTCGCCCTGGTCACCGGCACCAGCCGCGGACTGGGGCGTGGCATCGCCCTGGGGCTGGCGCGCCACGGCGCCGACCTCGTGCTCGCCTCGCGCAAGCTCGAGCTCAACCGGGAGCTGGCGGAGGAGATCCGCGTCATGGGGAGGCGCGCCCTGCCCCTCGCCACCGACATCATGAAGGTAGAGGAGATCTGCGCCACCGTCGACAGAGCCGTGGACGAGTTCGGGGCCATCGACATCCTGGTGAACAACGCCGGCACCAACCCCATCCGCTGCGCCGCCGTGGAGGTGGAGGAATGGTCGTGGGACAAGATCCTGGACACCAACCTCAAGGGGCTTTTCTTCTTCTCCCAGGCGGTGGCCCGGCACATGATACCGCGGGGCAGGGGCAGTATCGTCAACATCTCATCCGCCGCCGCCGCGGCGGGAACTCCCCTGGGCTCCGTGTACGGAGCATCCAAGGCCGGCGTGAACCACCTCACCCGCACCCTGGCGCTCGAGCTTGCCCCCCACGGGATAACCGTCAACGCCCTGGGCCCTTCCTTCTTCGAGGTGGGCCTGAGCGAGTACATCACCAAGAGCCCCGAGCTGACCGAGGCCATCGTCTCCCGTACCCCCCTGGGAAGGATGGGCAAGCCGGACGAGCTCGCCGAGGCCGTCGCGTACCTGGCCTCCGACGCCGCGGACTACATCACCGGCCAGGTCATCTACATCGACGGCGGCTGGACCGCCTAGTGGGGTCAGCCCTTCTCGGTGATGTAATGGCCACGCGACATGGGTGGCTGACCCTAAATGACGAATGTTAAGGGCTGACCCCATGGCGGATCTCGTCGAGGACGGGGAGGATATATTCCCGGAAGCGCGCCGGGTCCTCGCTCATAGGGAAATGCCCCATGCCCTCTATCACCTGGAACCTGGACCCCTTGATGTCGTCGGCGAGCATCTGGGTGAGCATGGGCGGGCAGGAGAAATCGTATTCGCCGGTGAGCAGGTATACGGCCACCTTCGAGGTGTCGATGTCCTGGGCCAGGCCCAGCAGGTTGTGCTCCACGCAGTGGTAATTGAGCGCTCCCAGCACCGCGATGGGCGCGCCCTGGCTGTAGCACCACCACGTCTCCCGCTTGCTGTACTCGGGCGAGGCCGGGCCCATCATGTCCAGGGATATGTTCGCATTGAACTCGCTGTTGATGCGGGGGTGGTAGAGCCATCTCTGGTCCAGGCCAGGCGTGAGGTGGGCGGACTCGATGCCGATCACCGCCCGGAACTCGTCCGGGTAATAGTAGGCCAGGTCGGCCGCCAGGTGCCCCCCGATGGAGCAGCCCATGTACACCGGCCGCTCCAGCTCCAGCTCGCGCGCCAGGGTGACCACGAAGGAGGTGAGGAAATCCCGCCGCAGCTTGTACTCCTCCTTCCACCACTCGTGGTCGAGCCGGGGCAGGGTCTTGCCGTGGTAGGGGATGTCGTAGGCGATCATGCGGAAATGCCGCGCGATCTCCTCGTCCGCCAGCAGGTGCCTCCACAGCCGCCCGTCCGAGCCGGCCGTGTGTTGCAGCAGCAGGGGTATCCCGCTGCCGTTCTCCTCGAAATATACCCGGTATTCACCGCCGTCCACGTCCAGGTACACGTACCTGCCGGTGATGTTCTCGAACCTGGCCATGCTCATCCCTCCCCCACCGTTACGGTGTTCTCGCGCATGACCTCGATGAAACGCGAGAAGGCGCGGTAGTAGGCGCAGAAGGTCTCGAAGTCCCCGCCGAAGTCGAAGCCGTGCAGGAGCACCGCCGGCAGGAGGGCCTGGTAGAAGGGCCGGGGCACAGGCTGCAGCATCTTCTCCCATTCCTCCAGGGGAGCGGTGATATGGAAATCGTGATCCCAGTCCTGCATGAGTCCCGGCGCGTCATCGATCCTCTCCACCCTGCCGCCGCTGATAAACACCATGTACTTGCTCTCGCCCATGGTCAGTTTGAGGGTCGCGTCCCAGTAGCGCGCCGCGATGGCGAACTCGGGGTCCTCGTTCAGGGCACTCACGAACTTTTCCACGTCGATAAGGCTCATCTCCCCCTCCTTGCTTCAATCTGAAGTGCGGCGATCTCCGGCCGCGTATAGGTAACCCCATTAAGATACAACGGCTTGCCTTGCTTGGGAAACAGCTCCGGCACGATTACGCTCCCAGGAGCTCGCGGCGGTGGTTCGTATAAACGAGCTTGCCCTGCTTGAACACGGCGTCTGGCCAAAGCACGTGTTCCATGTTCTCCAGGGGATTGCCGGGAAGCAGGACCAGGTCGGCGAGCTTGCCCTTGCTCACCGTACCCAACTCGTCCTCCATGCCGACGATGCGGGCGTTGTTGATGGTGGCGGCCTGCAGGACGTCGAGGGGCTTCATGTCGGTGTAGGATTCCAGGATGATCATCTCCAGACCCAGGATGCCCGGAAAAGCCTGGGGCGTGCCCCCGTCGTTGCCGCAGCCGATGAGGGCGCCGGCATGATACAGCTTATTCAGGTTCTCCACCCCTTTCACCATCGCCTCGGTGAATATCTTCGGCTCCAGCGTGAAGAGGAGGTGGCGCTTTTGCGTGAAGGAGGGGTCGCGGTAGTTCCTTTCGAATCCGAGAAGGGCCTTGTATATAGCCGTCTCGCAAACGGAGGGGTAGAGGGTCTTCACCACGTCGAGGCGGCTGGCCAGGGCCTGTTGCACTTGCGGGTGGTCGAGGTAGGGGTCGCCGTCGCTCACTCCGCACAGCGCCCAGCCCACGTGCGCGGTGGGCACTATATAGCGGTCGCCCGCCACGAAATCATCGACCTCGGCGTCCTCCAGCACCTCGTCCATGGGCAGGTGCTCCATGCCGTCCAGGCCGAACGCGATGCCGCGCAGGAAGCCCGCGCGGAAACGGTGGTGGGCTGCTACCTTCATGCCGCGCTCGTGCGCCGCCTCCACCAGCGCCCGCAGCGAGGCATCGTCGAGGATGGGCAGGGGCTTCTGGCCCACGAACAGGGTGTGTTCGTCGAAGGCGGTCTTTATCAGGCTCGCGCCTGCGGCGACGTTCCTCTCCACCGCCTCCCTGGCCTCGGCCGGCGTCTTCACCCCGAACTCGAAATCGCCGATCTTGTCCGCGATCAGCGGGGGCAGAGCCGGGATCATACCGGGGTATCCTCCCGGAGCGTTGATGAAAGCACCGGCGTGGTACACCCTCGGCCCGAGCAGGTCGCCTCCCTCTATGCGGTCGATATAGCGGCGCAGCAGAAGCGGCATCGCTCCCACGTCCCTCACCGTGGTCACGCCGTGGATTACGCACTCCTCGAAGTTGCGTTCTATCTGCCTGCCCATGGCAGCGAATACCTCCGGGGTGAAGACCAGGGTCCCTGCCAGCAGCATGTGGCAGTGGGCGTTGATAAGCCCCGGTATCACATGACTCCCCGCCGCATCCAGGACCTTCGCTCCCTCCAGCGCTGCGGCTTTCTTCTCCGTGAGGATGCCTTCGATCCTCCCCGCTTTTATCGCTATCCCCCGCTTGTGAAGCACCGTGCCGGTGAGCACGTCAACGACCTCCGCGTTCTTCAGCAGGACAAGCTCATCCGTCCCCGGCTCCCATACCTGGGATTCTCTTTTTTCGCTGCGGAAGCGGCGCGCCGCCAGTACGGGCTCTGCCACGGCCAAGAGCGCGCCCAGGGCCGACGCCTTCGCCAACATCCTGGCTAATACGTTCATCGTTTTCCCCCTTGCCTGATCCGTCACGTCTTCATATTGTATCACCGCCCCCGGGGGCATCATCTCCGCCGCGGGGCAGGTGCCTTTCCCCGTTTCCCACGGCTCAGGACATCCGCCCGATTCTCAACGAGGGGTACGAGCCTGCGGGCGCGACCACCAGGCGCTTATGGGCGCGAGGCCCTGGGAATAATGTCTCTGGCGGCGCTCGCAGACTTCCGCATAAAGGGACGGGTTCGTGGTGGAGAAATACGATGCCCTGGTCATAGGCGCAGGCCTCGGTGGGCTCACCGCGGCGGTGCGCCTGCTCGGGGAGGGCTTGCGGGTCGCGGTCCTGGAAGCAGACCCCCATCCCGGCGGCACCGCCTACGTCTATCACCGCAAGGATTTCGCTTTCCCCATGGGACCCCTGGGCTTCAGCAGCCCGGGACTGGTCGAAGAGATCCTGGAGCGGGCAGGTATCACGGCGCCCCTGGAGCTAGAGCGAGTCCACTACGAGCTGCGCGCCTTCGGTTTGCGCGCTCCCCTCTCCCTTCCCTACACGGAGATGATAACCGCACTGGCATCCCTCTTTCCGGAGGAGGAGGCCGCCATCAGCCGCTTCTTCGTGCACGTGCGGCAGATGTCCCCGCAGCGGGACCGCCTGGCGGCGGAGGGCTCGTCCCGCTCCCGCAAGGAGGAGTCCATCAGCGCAGCCTCGTACTTGGACAGGCTGATCGGGGACTGGCGGCTGCGCCGCATCCTGGGCAGCATGGGCAGCCGCGAGCCCTATTCCAGCACCGTCCTGCTCGCGGCCATGTGGTCGCTCCTCTCTGGTGAGGGCATACATTACCCGGCGGGTGGCATGCGCCGCCTCGGCGACATGCTGGCGGGCAGGCTCGGGTGGGAGGCACCCGCCGAAGAAGAGGCGCGGAACGGCAGGGACCTTATCTTTGCCCGCGACGGCGGCAAACTCTTTCTGCGTACGGAGGTCGCTGGCATCAAGGTCGAGAGCGGCAGGGCCAGGGGGGCGTTCCTGGCTGACGGTACCCTCCTGGAGGCCGGCGCGGTGATATCCAACGCCGATTTCAAAGCCACCTTCCTGCGGCTCCTCCCCCCCGACGCCCTCCCCGCCTCTCTTCGCCGTGCCGTTGCGTCCGCCCGGCAGACCTCCTCCAGCCTGCAGGTATGCCTGGGCTTCGACGCCTCGCGGGTGGACCTCTCGGCCTACGGCGACGCCAGCCGCATCATCTACCGAGGGGGCCCGCAAGACACGCCTCCCGACGATACGGGTCCCGACTGGGACACGCCCGAGATCGATCCGCGTGCCCTTGCGGGCGAGGAGCTCGAGGCCACCCTTCTCTCCGCGGACGACCCCCTGCTCGCCCCCCCGGGGCGCGCCGTGCTCGTCATCCGCGTGGCGGTGCCCCACCGCCATTTCGCGCGTTTCCGGCCGCGGCCCGGGCGCAGGCTTCCCGGCTATTTCGCGTATAAGACGTCCCTTGCCCGGGCGCTGGCCGAGGAGGTGTCCGGCTTCATCCCCGGCCTCGAAGACGCCGTCATCTACGTGGACGTGGCCACCCCCCTCACCTTCGAGGAGAGGGGCGGCAGGAGCGGGGGCGCCGTGGCGGGCTGGTCCTGGGATTATATGGAAGGTGTGGAAGGTGGCGCCGTGGAGCTCATCCGCACCCCCGTCGCGGGGCTGTACATGGCGGGGTACCAGGCCTATTCCATGCTCGCCCTGGGCGGCGTGCCCTCGGCTATGCTCAGCGGCCTCAAGGCGGCGGAGTACCTCCTCGCCGCGGCCGCTCCCGTAAACGACATGAAGATCCCCGGCTGCAATACCGACGTATTTCCGGCTTAGCCTTTAGGCGGTGGACTCCCAGCTCATACCACCTATCAAGCCTGGATTATATCGCAGGCGGCCGCTTTTCCCCCGCGCCCGCCCGCCAGTCGTCGCAGCCATCCGTCCAGGGTATTGCCGGCCAGGTTGAAGAAGTACATCGACTTCATGGCGGCCACTATATACGCGCGTTGCCGCTCATCGAAGAAGCGCTCGAACCCCTCGAGCGTCTGCGCTGAGGCGCCTTCTCTCCGCGTCAGCGTCTCCCGCACCCAGCACAGCGCCGCGTATTCGCGCGCGTCGAACGCAGACGGGTCCAGGCTGGCCAGGTCGTGCATCTCCTCCCTCGTCATCCCCGCGATCCGACCGAACCGCCGATGGGCGGATCGTCACCACGAACACTCGTTGGCGTATGCCGTTACCAGCATGATGCGTTCCCGCAACGCCGGAGTGATGGCGCGCGCAAGATAGACCTCCGCGACGGGGACCTGGACGGCCAGCAGTTCCCTCAGGTGGTAGAGAAAATGTGAGGGGCTGCGGTAGCTGCGACGGGTCTCTCCTTCCTCGTAGAGCGACCAGTCGCAGGGATGAAGCGCAAGCCTCGGCTGCAGGCGGCTCACGGCCGCCGCACCGGCGGCAACCCCCACAGTAGCGGCAAGAAACGCCCTGCGCATACAGGCCTTTCTCCCTAGCCCGCCTTCCTCTCGGCCGGCACTATCTCCACTTCCCTCTTGTTGGCCCGCTTGATCACCGTCAGGCTGGACTTGACCCCGATCTGTTCCTCCGAGAGCATGCGGTGCAGGTCGTCCACGCCCGCCACGGGGCAGCCATTGAAGGCCACGATGATGTCCCCCTCTTTCAGGCCTGCCCGCGCGGCCGGGCTGCCCGGCTCCATGTGGGTCACAAGGAACCCCTTGCTCACCGCGAGGTCGTGATAGCGCACCACCCGCCGGTTGAGGGACACGTCCTGCCCCGCCGCCCCGATATAGGAGCGCTTGACCCGCCCGAACTGTATCAGCCGTCCCGCCACGAACTTCGCGGTGTTCACGGCGATGGCGAAGCACAGCCCCTGGGCGGGATAGATCACCGCCGTGTTCACCCCGATGACCTCGCCCCGCGAGTTCACCAGGGGTCCCCCGGAGTTGCCGGGATTCAGGGCCGCGTCCGTCTGGATGACGTTGTCGATGAGCCGGCCCGAGCGCGAGCGCAGCGAACGCCCCAGGGCGCTTATCACCCCGGCGGTCACCGTGCACTGGAAGCCGTAGGGGTTGCCCACTGCTATGACCAGCTGTCCCACGCGCAGGAGTTGCGAGTCCCCCAGGCACAAGGGCTCCAGGGCGGGGGCGCTTATCCTCACCACGGCGAGGTCCGTGTCCGGGTCCTCCCCCACGATGTCCGCGCGGAAGTCCCTGCCGTCGGGCAGGGTGACCTCCGCCTTGCGGGCCCCCTGTACCACGTGGCTGTTGGTGAGGATGAAGCCGTCGCCGGTGAAGACGAAACCGGAGCCGGTGCCCAGGACTTCCTGCGAGGGTGAGGTACCGGGCCGGCGCCGCCCCTGCGTCTTGTGGGTGACGGAGATGTTGACCACCGCGGGGCTGACCCTCTCCGCCGCGCCGGAGACGGCGCTGGAATACGCGTCCATCAGGTATCCGTCCTCATACGGGACGGATGAGGTCTCGTTTCTCTCCTCTTCTCCCAAGGCCTCTGCGGAGATAAGCCTCAGGTTCCTTTCCGGTTCCATCTTCTCCTCCCGATATGGATATATCTCCCTGGTCCCGTCCTCGCGTTTTCGCGGAGATCCACGGGTACTATCTCAACTTACCGGCCTGAGGGGTGATTTGCAATGCTAACCATCTACCGGCTCTCGCCGCCGCGGACGGTGACGCCCTGCCGCCGACAGCTCGAGACTGCGGCCGCTTCTATAACTCGAGGCCCATGAAGGTAACCTCGAAGGGAAGGTGCTCGAAGCTCTTTCTTCCCTTCTCGCTGAAGTCGAGCCGCGTGTACCAGTCGCGCAGTTCGTGCTGGTCCGAGATGATGCCTATCTCCAGCCGCAGGGCAGCTTTCCGCTGAAATGTGAGGGTTCATCCCGGCAACGACCGTTCTATATGCCGCCGGCAGGCACGCAGGACCGCGTCGGAAAGGGGCGTGCCCGCGAGGGCGCGGGCCATGGTCAGGCTCCCGACCATGGTGGATAGAGTTGCCAGCGCCTCGCTGCGGGGATCGTGCGATCCCGCGGCCTCCAGGTGCGAGGCGATCTCGTCCACCATGTCACCTATCTCCCCGGCCAGTGCTTCCCGCACCTGCGCGTCCTCCCTCGCCACCTCGCAGAGGGTGGCCGGCAGAGGGCATCCCGACTGCGGGTTGTCCCGATGCGACCTGGAGAGATAGCCGCCGGCCATCGCCTTCACCCACGCGGCGCCATCTTTACCGGCCAGGCTTGACGCGAGGAGGCCGCGCGATTTGCGCAAGGCCTCCCTCAGGGCCTCCGCCACCAGGGACCGCTTGGACGGAAAATGGGCGTAGAAACCGCCCACGGTCATCCCGGCGCCCTCCATGACGTCCGCGACGCTGGACCCGGAGATGCCCTTTTCGCGCAACAGCGACCCCGCGGATGCGAGTATCCTCTCCCGGCTCATCTCTTTTCTGGCCGTCTTCGCTTTCGTCATCTTCCCATCACCCCTGACTATGGACACCGTTGAGCCCGCGGGCACCGCCCACCTTACGCCTTCATCCTCGTGGCCAGGAATCGCTCGAAATCGGGGGGCGGGCCGGTCTCTTCTCGCTGCCTGAGCAGGATAGCGCCGTCACCCTCGCAGGTTGGCGTGCACACGCCGCAGCCGATGCAGAGGTCTTCGTCCACCTGCGCCACGTCACCTGCGAGGGTGATGGCGTGCACGGGACACCTCTCCTCGCAGGTACCGCAGCCGATGCAGTCGTCCGCCTCCACCACCGCCACGTAGTTGGAGCGGGCGTAGGTCGCGAGTCCCCTCTGGGACCTCACCCGGAAGAAGCCACAGCAACAGGGGCAGCAGTTGCAGATGGTGCGCAGGCTCCCCTCCACGTTGTCGCAGACGTGCACCAGGCCCTCCTCCGTCGCGCTCCGCAGCATGTCGAGCGCCTCGTCCCTGGTCAGCTCCCTCGCCTTGCCCATCTCCACCATGTAGCGGCCCAGGCTCCCGAAATGCATGCACCTCTCGGTGGGACGGTCGCAGCCCTCGCCTGTGTACTTGCCGATCTGGCGGCAGGGGCAGTGTCCCACGGCCATGAAGGTCGCCTCGTCCAGCTTCGCGGCAAGGGCATCGAAGGGGAGCACCTGTGAGGAGTCCTGCAGTGATTCCGCGATGGGCACGACCCTGATCAGCGGCATGCCACGCGCCATCTCCTCGCCAAAGCCCTCGTCTATATATTCCTTCCACAGGCGCGACAACTCGCGTTTCACCGGTGTATCCACACCGTCCAGGAACGGCACCTCCACGAAGCCCACGATGCTGGGGAGCAGGCGGTATATCCTGTCCCGGCCCGGCTTCTCTTCCGTGAAAACGGTGCCGCGGTGCGCCATGGCGTCGAGGATCCCCTCCAGCCGCCCCGCTTTCTCCGGCAGTGCCGCCTCCACGTCGGCCAGGGTCCGGTTCTCGTAGATGGCGAGCTTCAAAGCCACCTCGGCCTCCTCGCCCGGATAGAGTATCTTCAGGATCTCCAGCAGCTTCGGCGACATGGGCACTCCCGCCACGGCCTTGTCCAGGTGCCGGCCCAGCTCCTCGTAGATATTCTCGCTCATCCTTACCTCCCTCGGCGCGTCGCTCGTCCGCCACAGACAAACTTATATTACGTGTGTAATATTATTATTATAATATTTGCACGTCAAGGATTACGGCTGAGGCTCGGGGATAAGTGCCGCCCGTGCGCTACCTCTCCATCACCCTCTTCAGCCACGAGGATACGGGCGGGATGATGTCGTCCACGTAGTCCGTAATCACCAGGTGCGGCGCGTCCGGCAGGTAGAGAAACTCTTTCTCGCAGGTAAGGCGATCGTAAACCCGGCGCACGTAGTCCTCGGGGAAGATGTTGTCCCGCCCGGCATGGATGACCATGACCGGTGTCTCTATCTCCTCTACCCTTCTCGCCAGCGGGGTCGACGCCAGGGAGTGCAGGGCCGAGATGCTGACGGCATTGACCGCCAGCGGGTCTTCCTTGAGGAAACGGCCCACGTCAGGTATGAGCCGGCTGGTCTCCGCCTTGAGGTCCAGGTAGAGAGAGACGGGCGTCATCAGGCTCCCTAGCGGTGAGGCCATCACCGGCCGCAGCTGCGCGAGGAACGGCATCATGGGGCGGAAGAGTAGCGGCCAGCGGGTCATGCGCTCGTTGTCGGGCTCATCGGGCGCGATGACGTTATGGCAGACGGCCGCCTTCAGCCGCGGTTCTGCCGCCGCACAGTAGAATGCGACCATGCCGCCCTGGCTGGAGCCGGAGACCGCCACCCTGCCGCCGTAGGTCGCGATGGCGTAGTCGATCACCGCCATGGCGTCCTCCACCAGTTCGCCCAGGGTATAGACGCCACGTTTGCCGCTGCTCCCGCCGTGGCCGCGCGGGTCGAAGCCCACCACGTTGAAGCCCTGTTTGCTCAGCTTATACATATACTCGGTATAGAGGAGGGCGTACACGCTGGTCCCTGGGACGAAGACCATCACCGGGTCGCCCGGCCCGCCCTTGAAGTGGTAAAGCGCCAGTGTGCGGTCAGTCAGCTCCATCTCGCTCTCGCTCCAACTCCCGTAGAGCTCCCCCAGTCCGACCCTCTCGAGCAGGGACCTGGCGTATGCCTCCGCCTCCTCGCTCGCGGGGACCGTCTTGTTCGTTTTCGCATAGCTGTACGCCAGCCACACCCCCATACCCGTTGCGGCAGCCCAGGCCATCCGTTTCAAAGCAGCCTCCTTTCTCAACGCGCGCTCTCCCGCTCCCAGCCCCGGTCCATGATTCCAAACGATCGCCTCGCCCCGATAAACGATCTTCCATGCAGCCGTAACTGGCGTGCGCGACATCCCATGCCCTATCATACATTTTTGTCATATTCAGCTATAGCTCTGGTCCGATCCACCGAAGATGATACTATGACGGAGCAATCCCACCGCAGACAACGCAAGCGAAAGAAAAGGAAGGTGCTGGATGAGCGAGTGGAAGGCCTGTAAGGAATGCGGCGTTCCGCGCGTGTTGACCAAGGAATACCTCTGGCTGGACAACGGGGATATCGTCCAGGCGAGAGACCAGAGGGACCGTATCGTCTTCACCGAGTGCGAGAACCTCGACCCCCTCTTCCGCGGCATAGAGGAGATCATCGCCACGCCCATCTCACATGTTGTGATAGACTGCGTGCGCAGGACCTACCGCACCTACTGCGGGCTCTTCCTCCCCAAGAACGTGGACGAACTCGTGAAGAAAAAGAGACTGGATCTGAAGTCTCTGGACGACGGGCTCGCGGCGCTCGCGGCTCCCATGGGTGTCGGGAGGTACGGCTTCGTGGATATGCGCTGCGAGTGGGACGACGGCGATTTCTACACCGTGAGCGTCAGCGAACCGAATTCGATTCCCATGTGCGTAGCCGCCCATTGCGGCGCCATCGAGGCGATACAGGGGCGCGACCACGGCGTGAGATACGCCGAGAAGACTCCCGGCGTCTTCGAGATCACCGCTTTCCCGTCTCCTCATCCCGAGGGCTTGAAAGGAAGGCTCACCTTTGAGCGCTACAGCCACGACCAGGGAGACATCACACTCGACAGGTGCGCCACCTGCGGAGGCCCCAGTTCTCTCTCCCGCTACCAGTGGCATTTTGACCGTGGGATCATAACCAGCAGGTCGACCTGCAGGCGCATGGCAGTGATGGGGCCGAGCCAGATCGACCCCATCTTCCGCGAGCTGGAGATGGAGCTGGGGGATGAGATCCCCCGGGTGGTGGTGGAAGCCCAGCGCCGCTTCACCAAGACCGGTTTCTACGCCATGAGCGATTATGCCAACGTTGACGAGTTCCGAGCCGGCCTTGCCATGAGGGGACTGGGAAATATTAAAGAGCTGGTGATAAAGAGGACCGGCCTGCGCATGCGCATGGAAAACGCCGTATTGCACCTGATGCTCGTGGGCATGATGCAGGGCATCTTCGATGCCGCCCTCGACCTCGATTCCACCGTGGATTGGGAGTACACGAAGGACGGGGTGCTGGAGCTCGAAGTCTCACCTGAAATGGTCGTGGTCTGAGCCTCCGCTCGGGCGTTTGCGGTGTATCTTTTTTACCGCGGATGGCCCGCCCGCGCGCCTGACCTATCTCATTGATCGCGCCGAACGTCCCTGTGATATTCTGGTAGTATTGCATCATGGCTCAGCCGCCGGCCCAGCGGGCGCCTGACGGGGGGATCATCTATGAGGGGTGCCGAGAGTCCAGGGACAGCTACGGGTACCGTGAAGTTCTCGCGAAGGATCCTATGGCTGCTGTACCAGCCGTATAAATGGCTCGTCTTCCTGCCGCTGCTCATCATCTCCACCTGCTTCTTCGTCGGACTGGGCGTCGTCTTTATCTTTCTCTTCGACGACCGCGTGGCCAACCGCACCACGGGCGTGTGGTGGTCACGCTTCAACGCCTTTATCACCCCCATGCGGGTCACGGTGATCGGCCGCGAGAACATCGCCCGTGAACAGTCCTATATCGTGGCCTCCAACCACCAGAGCTCCTACGACATCTTCGTCCTCTTCGGCTGGCTCGGCATCGACCTCAAGTGGGTCATCAAGAAGGAGCTGAAGAAATATCCCGTTTTCGGTTACGCCACCGAGAAGGGTGGGAACATCATCATCGACCGCTCGAACCCGAAGGAGGCCTACAGATCACTGCAGAGGGCGCGGCAGAAGATCCAGGGAGGTACCTCGATCATCATGCTGCCGGAAGGGACGCGCAGCCGCACCGGGGAGCTGGGCGAGTTCAAGAAGGGCGCCTTCGTGCTCGCGCGCGACTTGGCCCTGCCCATCCTGCCCGTCAGTATCAGCGGCACCCGCAAGATCCTGCCGCCCAAGACCCTGGACCTCTTCCCCGGCCGCGCCACCCTGCGCATCCATGCGCCGGTCGATACCGGCGCGTACGGCGAGAACTCCGTGGACGAACTCATCCGTGACGTGAGAGAGGTCATCCGCAAGGGACTGGAGGAGCCTCTTTGACCTGAAAGCAGGAGGGCAATCATGAACATCCCCGAGACCATTATGTACGCGGCGATAATCGCTTTCTGCTACTTCACCATCCTCTTCGTCGCCGCCGTCATCCTCAAGGACAACAGCATCCTGGACATCGCCTGGGGACCCAGCTTTATCGTCACGGCGTGGGTGGTGCTGATCGTAAACACTGCCGCCGGACCGGAGGGCGCCGCTATCGGCGCGCGCCAGTTCCTGGTCGCCGCGCTGGTGACGGTATGGGGACTGCGCCTGGGCATACGCATATACCGCCGCAACCGGGGCCGGGGCGAGGACCCGCGCTACGTCAAGTTCCGCGAGCAGTGGGGGAAGTACTTCGTCCTGCGCAGCTATTTCCAGCTCTTCCTCTTTCAGGGCGTCATCCTCATGCTCAACGTCACCCCCGTGCTCATCATCATGTCCGGCATCAGGGAAAATCTCGCCTGGTCCGATTATCTCGGACTGGCTGTCTGGATCATCGGTTTCCTCTTCGAGACGGTAGGCGATCATCAGCTCGACGCCTTTCTCGAGGTGCCGGAGAACCGCGGCACCATCATCGACCAGGGGCTGTGGAGATATACGCGTCACCCCAACTACTTCGGCGAGGCGACCATGTGGTGGGGCATCTTCGTCATCGCGGTCAACCAGCCGTGGGGATGGATCGGGGTCATCGGGCCCGTGGTCATCACCTCCATGCTCCTCTTCGTCTCCGGAATACCCATGACCGAGAGGCTCATGGAGAAGACCCCGGGCTGGGAGGAATACAAGAAGAGGACGAGCGTTTTCATCCCCTGGTTCAAGAAGCCGGCCTAGAGAAGACAGGAGAGTCCAATGAAAGAATACGTCATCGGCTATTTCACCTTCCTCGTCCCCATGCTGGCCATCGACTCGGTGTGGCTGTTCACCACGTCGAAACGTCTCTACGCCCCGCGCATAGGCTCCCTCCTGGCAGAGAAACCGCGGCTGATCCCCGCCGCCGTCTTTTATCTCGTCTATGCCTTCGGGGCCACGGTCCTGGTGGTGGTGAGGGCGGTGAGCAACGAGACCGGTTACCTCAAGACTTTCGGGCTCGGGGCTATCCTGGGGTTCTTCGCCTACGCCACCTACGACCTCACCAACCAGGCGACCCTGAGGGAGTGGCCGACCGAGGTGACCGTCATCGACCTCATATGGGGCGCGGCGCTGACCGGTGTGGTGAGCATCATCGCTGTGTCCCTCACCCGCCTTTTCGCTTGAGGGGTCTGGCCATTTCGAAAGATCGTGTGTCGAGAGCTCAAATCGTTCCGCGCGATCCACGGAGGCGCCACCGCCACCAGGCTGATATAGTGGGGCCGTGACGGGAGCCGGGCGGCGCGTTCGTATCGATCCTGAAAGGGGTTGAGGCAATGGGCAAGACGGTCGTGATCATCGCCACCCTGGACACCAGGGGCGACGAGGTCGAGTACCTGAAGGATATCCTGGAGGAGAGCGGGCACACGGCGCTGACCGTGGACGCCGGCGTGCTCGGAGATCCCCCCTTCCCCGGCGACTACCCGCGGGAGAGGGTGGCCGAAGCCGGGGGCAGGCCCCTGGCCGAGCTGGTCGAGGCAGCGGAAAAGGGGGCGGACAGGTCCGAGGCCATCCGGGTGATGGTGGAGGGCGTGAGGTCCATCGTCAGGGTGCTGCATTCTACCGGCAAGTTGGATGGAGTCATCTGCCTGGGAGGCACCACGGCCACGGCGCTGGGCACCGCCGCCATGAAGGAGCTGCCCATCGGGATGCCCAAGCTGCTGGTGACCACGTTCATCGATTCCGCGGCCATAGGGGACGAGGACATCACGGTCATGCAGACGCCCATCGACCTCGTGGGCACGAACAAGGTGGTGGAGAAGACGCTCTCTAACGCGGCCGGGGCCGTGATCGGCATGCTCGCGCGCGAGTTGGACATGGCCGGCGCCAGGCCCCTCGTAGGCCTCACCGCCCTGGGGGTGACCACGCCGGCCGTGCAGAAGATCATCTCCCGCCTGGAGGCGGGCGGCAGGGACGGGGTGGTCTTCCACGCCAAGACCACTGTGCTGGACCGCCTGGTGGAGGCGGGCATGATCGATGGCATCATCGACATCACCACCTTCGAGTACGTCCCCATGACCCTCTACCCGCCGGAATACATCGCCCGCCTGGTGGGGAGCCCGGAGGAGAGGAGGGAAAGGCTGCGCGGCGCGGCGGAGATGGGGCTTCCCCAGGTACTGGCACCCGGAGGCCTGGACATGCACGTCTTTCCCGGCACGGGGATCGAGGCCGTCCCCGAGGAGTTCAGGGAACGCGCCTGGACCATGCACGGACCTTATATCGTCCTGGCCAGGACCAGCGCGGAGGAGCTGGAGAAAGTTGGCGCGCGTATCGCCGAGGCCATGAACGCGGCGCGGGGAGCGATAAAGATGGTGATACCCCTGCGCGGCTTCTCCGATGCCAGCCGGGAGGGCGCCCCCCTCTTCGACCCCCGGGCCGACCGCGCCTTTATCGACGCGGTCAAGGAAGCCCTCGAGGACAAGGGCCGGGTAGTCGAGGTCGACTGCCACATAAACGACGACGCTTTCGCTGAGCGCATGGTGTCGGAGTTCAACGCGGTCTTTCGCGGGGGGAGGTGAGGAGATGCCAGGGCGCATATCGAGGCGGCGGGGGGTCCGCGCCGGCACCATCTGCCTCATCCACGCGGATCCCGGATGCGCCGCACATGGGAGGCGACAGCCGGAGGGAATGAAGCCGCATTCCTGTATATAATAACGTTTGGGGGGAGGGTCTCCGCGCACCCGCGCGGGGACTCCATCCGCTGTTCACGATGGACGGAGCCGATTCCAGGGGGCGGACATCATGTCTGAAGAAAAAGAGCGGCATATCTCCCGCGGCAGCGGGGAAGAGGACGTCGCCGCGCGGCAGGCCTTCATCGAGGAGATGGGGACGGGCATCGAGTGGATAAAGAAAGACCCCTACCCGGGCGAGGTGGTCAAGGGGAACATCGAGAACTACATCGGCACGGCCAGGGTCCCCATCGGCCTCGCCGGTCCCCTGCTCATCCACGGCGACCACGCCCGGGGCGAGTTTTACATACCCCTCGCCACCACCGAGGGCTCGCTGGTCGCGTCCTATAACCGGGGCATGCGGGTGATCGGGGAATCCGGGGGGTGCCGCGTCAAGGTATTCGAGGACCACATGGAGCGCGCCCCGGTATTCCGCTTCGCGTCCCTCGAGGAGGCGGAGAGGTTCACCAGGTGGCTCGAGGAAAACCGCGACGTCATGGACACCGCCGTCGCCAAGACCACCTCGCACGGCAGGCTCACCGAGGTGGACGTCTTCAACCTCGGCCGCAACGTGTACGTGCGCTTCGGTTTCCACACCGGGGACGCGGCCGGCCAGAACATGGTGAACCTGGCCACCAGCCAGGTATGCCGGGACATCGCGGAGGCCTATCCGGGCTGGGAAGCGGTGGAGTCGTTCAACCTGGCCTCGAAGTTCTGCTCCGATAAAAAGTATTCGCAGGTGAACGTGCTCAAGAGCCGGGGCAAGAAGGTCACGGCCGAGGTGGAGATACCCGACGAGGTGCTGAGGGAAAGGCTCAGGACCACCACCGATGTCGTCCTCGACAACTTCCTCAGCGGGACCCTTAGCGCCATCTACGCCGGCTGCGTGAGCAACGGCTTCCATGCCGCCAACGGCATCGCCGCGCTTTTCATCGCCTGCGGCAACGACCCCGCGAACGTGGCGGAGTCCCACGCGGACATCCTGGACCTCAGGCCGTCGGAGGGGGGCCTCTACTTCGGCGTCACCCTGCCTTCCCTCATCGTGGGCACCGTGGGCGGCGGCACCAGCCTCCCCACGCAAAGCGAATGCCTGAGTATCCTGGGGTGCAAGGGCGGAGGCAACGCACTTAAATTCGCCGAGATAGTGACGGCGGTGGTGCTGGCTGGCGAGATATCCCTGGTCGGTGCGATCACCTCCGACGAATGGGTCGGGGCCCACGAGAAGCTGGGCCGCAACCGGCCTCGGGACTCCGGCTGATCCCCCGGGGTCATCCCCCCAGCGAGATCTCCCGCTTGAGCACCTTTCCCGCGGAGTTCCTCGGCAGTTCGCCCACGAACTCTATCACGCGCGGGTACTTATAGGGCGCGATCCTTTCCTTGACGAAGTCCCGCAGCTCCTCCGCCTGCGCCACCGCGCCCGGCCTGAGGACCACGGCGGCCGCCACCTCCTCCCCCAGGTCCGCGTGGGGGATGCCCAGCACCGCGACTTCGAGGACGGCCGGGTGCTGGTAGAAGACCTCTTCCACCTCGCGGGGATAGACGTTGTAGCCTCCCCGGATGATCAGCTCCTTCTTACGGTCTACGATGAAGAAGTAGCCGTCCTCGTCCTGCAGCGCGAGGTCTCCGGTGTGAAGCCATCCCCCCTTGAGGGTGACGGCGGTGGCCTCCGGCTGGTTGAGGTATTCCTTCATGACCCCCGGCCCGGCGATGACGAGCTCCCCCACCTCGCCCCGCGGCACGTCGACGTCGTTCTCGTCGACCACGCGGGCCCGGAACCCGGGTATGGGGAAACCGATGGAGCCGGTGCGGGTGCGGCCGGGCGGGTTCTCGAGGCAGGTGGGCGAGCACTCGGTGAGGCCGTATCCCTCCATGATCCAGGTGTCGAATATGCTCTCGAAACGCTTGAAGACCTCAACCGGCAGCGAGGCTCCGCCGGAGACGCAGAAGCGCAGGCTCGACCTCCGGGGCGGCTTCGCGCTCCCCAGCTCCACCAGGCGGTTGATCATGGTGGGCACGGCGTAGAGGATGGTGCTCTCCTCCTCCTCGATCGCCGCCATGACCTCGGCGGGATCGAAGTGGTCCCACATGCGCAGGGTGAGCCCGCTGTAGATGGTGAGGTTGAGGGCGTGGGTCTGCCCGTAGATGTGGAAGAGGGGCAGGGCGGAGATCACGACGTCCCCCGGCTCGGAGGAGCGCAGCCCCGACACTGAGAGCACGTCGCTCATGAGGTTACCGTGGGTGAGCACGGCCCCCTTGGGGAGCCCGGTGGTCCCGCTGGTATAGATGATGGCGAAGGGGTCCCCCGCGGCGGTGGCCGCATAGGGGACGGAGTCCCGCGAGTGATCGAAGAGCTCGGGCAGGGGCGTGAACCCCGCAGGCGCGTCCTCTCCCTCCGCCACGAGGATGCCCATCTCCGGCAGCGACTCGATGACCGGCATGGCCTCGGCAAGGTGGTCGCGGTGCCCGATGAAGGCCCTCGCCCCGGAATCGCTGAAGATGTGCTGCAGCTCCCCCCTGCGGTAGATGAAGTTGACCGGCACCACCACCGCTCCCATGCGGGCCAGGGCGTAGTACGCCAGCACCCAGTTTATGCAGTTCGGCATCATGAGCACGCACTTGTCTCCCGGCCTCAAGCCCAGCCCCCGCAGCCCGCGCGCGAGGGCGTCCACCCGGCGGTCCATCTCCAGGTAGGACATCTCCTCGCCGTTAAAGCGTATGGCCGCCAGGTCGGGTGCGCGTTTCGCCGTTTCGGTGAGAAAGTCTGCCAGGTTCATCGTCTCTCGACCCCCGTACCTCCGCGCGCCGCGAACCCCGCGCGGCGCGACCGCCTTTATGCCTACAGCCTAACCGCAAGGCTTGCGGGCCGCAACACAAACCGGGGCCTCGCATGAACCTGATGCGGGAAACTCGTCGCCGCGATGGGGATATCGCGGCGCGGGTGAGTCCGCTGAGGCATGAAGCGCGATCAGACGAGGAGCACTGGCTCCGGGAGCCCGTGCTCGAACATGTCTTCCCGCCGGAAGGACCCCCTACTTGCGCCGCCGGTAATCGGCAAGGTAGCGCCTCGCATGTGAGTCCTTCCCCGCCACGAGGTCGGCGGCCAGCACGCAGGGACGGACCTTTTCCACGTCCACGATAAGGCAGCCGGCCCCGGCAAGAACGGCCATGGCCGCGAAAGCTCCGTTGATGAGATCGCGATCCGGGAGGCCGAAGGAGATATTGCTGAGCCCCAGGGTGACGTTCAAGCCCAGTTCACCCCTTACCCTCCTTATGGCCTCCAGGACCTGCGAACCGGATGAGGTATCGCTTCCCACGGAGAACACGAGGCAGTCGATGATCACGTCCTGGCGCGGGATACCCGCGTCCTCGGCGCGCCGCAGGATCTTCTCGGCGATCTGGAACCTGCGCACCGCGTCCTTGGGTATGCCCTCGTCGTCCTGCACCAGCCCCACCACGGCGGCGCCGTATTCCTTCACCAGCGGCAGTACACTGGAAAGGCTTGCCTCCTCCCCGGTCACCGAATTCACCAGCGGTTTGCCGTCGTAGGCCTCGAGGGCGGCCTGAAGGGCCGCGGAGTCCGTGGTGTCTATGCACAGGGGCAGGTCGACCGCTCCCATGACGGTCTCCACCACCCTGGGGAGCATCGCCTTCTCGTCGATCCCGAACACTCCCACATTGACGTCCAGGACGTCAGCTCCCGCCTCTGCCTGGGCCACGGCCTCACGCCTCACCACGTCGAGATCGTCCTTCATGAGGGCCTCCTTGAGCCACTTCTTCCCGGAGGGATTGATCCTCTCCCCGATGAGCACGGTAGGCCGCTCCCCGCCTACGACCACTTCCCTGGAAGCGCTGCTGAGCATGGTTTCCATCGCCATCCCTCTCCTCTCCGGCCGCGCGGGGCGGCATTCAGCGTGCCGCCTCCATTCAGCCCCTGGTCGCCGGACGCACTCTGTAGAGGCAGTTCTTCCTCAGAAAGCACTTCGCGCAGACCTGCTCCTGTGTCCACCGCGGCATGTTCTCGCCTACGCCGATAACCATGGACGCCGACTTGCGCGGCACCAGCATCCCTCCCGAGGTAAGGCTCACGCCTATCTCCCCGGCCCGGGCCAGCTCCAGGATATGGGCCTGCTCCGTCAGTGGCAGGCCCGGCATCCCGGGATTTACCGGGCTGCTCACGGCCGCGCCTCGCGCGGAGAGAGACTGCATCACCCTGTGGCACGCCTCTATACTCAAGACGTCCACGGCGGCGCTTCCTATGCCGTCCAGCATCAGTCCCCGCATCTGCTCGCCATTTTCGAAGTGTTCGCGCACTCTATCTTCCAGACCCTGCCCTATGGTGCAGACCATGGCCACCAGGCCGTCAGCTCCGGGGAAAACCTCGGGTATCAGGCTTCCGGTTATTTCGCCACCGCCCTCCAGGCGGACGCCCGCCTCGGACATCCCGGTGCTGCGGTAGCTTTCGTAGGCCGCCACCGGCTCTATCAACCCGGAAGATCCCGCTTCCTCCAAAGCCTCGTCCAGGGCTTCCTTTATGCGCGGCCGCATGTCCTTACCGGCGTCGATGCCCTCGCGGCGGAGGACCTCCTCCATTCCTATCTCGATCGATATGTCCTTTATGACCGGCAATCAGTATTCGTCCTTTCTCCCTTCACCCGCCGGCTCAATAGACCCCGTATTCCTTGGTGGCCTCTATCATCGCCTTGACGTTTTCAGGCTTCGCCTCGTCTATCACCGCCCCCGACATCATGATATAGCCGCCGTCGCCGCCGACAGTCTCTATGAGCTTCTTCGCGTACTCCCTCACCTGCTCGGCCTTCCCCACGCTCAGGAGGTCGATGGGCATGTTCCCGCCTACGCAGGCCACGCCGCCGAGGTTTTCCTTCACCTTCGACATGTCCGTCTGGTCGAATCCCCACAAGACCTTGCCCGCCGGGAACTCCTTGATCACCTCCAGCCGGGAGTTATAGCCTCCCTCGGCGTACAGGAAGGGGACGCAGCCCTGCTCGACCAGCCCCAGCATCACTTCCTTCAGGCTGGGCCAGTAGAGCCTCCTGAACTGCTCGTCGGACATGAACCCGTCGGCCCCCTTGTGCAGGGGCATGAAGACGATGGGGTTACCGTTGTTCCTGGCCGCGGTGGCTCCCATCTTTATCGCGATGGGAGTGAGAGCCTCCACCGCCTCCAGGATCTTCTCGGGCCTGCGGAATATGTCCATCATCATCCCTCTCGTCCCACGCAGCGTATCCCCGATGATGTCGAAGGGTGCCTTTGTCCCTCCCCCGAAGAAGGCGGGGAACCCGGCGGCCGTTACCTCCTTGTCGTGAGTGCCCACGTATCCTATCCATTTGACGGCCTCGTTGCCCGCCTCCATCAGCGCCTGCAGGGCCTCCTGCACGTCGGGCATGCCGAAGGGGATGAAGTTGACCGCCGAGAACGCGGAGTACATCTCCAGGATGCCGGTCAGGGGCGGTATCTTCTGCAGGGGCTCCAGGGCCTTGAAGACGCGCGGCAGATAGGTGCTCATGAAGTAGTTCGAGGGATCGCGGATGAGGTCGTCGTACTCGTCCGCCCTCATGTACTCCTCCTCCAGGCACTGGTACGAGTGGTTGGGCGACACGCCGTGCCCGGGCCAGATATACAGCTGGTAGTCGAGGATCTCGAAGATGCGGCCGGGGCTGGGATTGAAAGCACCTCCGTGCGCGTCTGGCTCGAAGTCCAGGGTGTACTTCTTGTACGCGGAGATGAGCTTCTCGTAGTCGTACATCACGTCCTGCGCCGTCATCCCCGCGTAAAAGGCGGGGAAGAAGCCGATGACGGGGAAGACCGGTACCCTGTCGGGCTTCTTGAGCTCGATGGCGTCTTTTATGCGGGTAACGCGCTCCCTGTAGGCCTTCTCCGCATCCGGGCCGGCGAACTCGATCCCCTGGGGCGAGAGCCAGGCCTCGAAGAGCGCTTCCCTCCTTTGCTCGGGTGTCATTTCCTCCCATTTCCTCTCTTCCATCCTTAACGCCTCCCTCTACGCTGACGAATGTTATTCGGCCGCGATGAACTTCTTGGCAAGCGCCACTCCCGCCATGGCGTCCTTGCCGAACTCATCCGCACCGGTATATGCCCTTATCTCATCGCTTATCTGGCCACCGCCTATCATCACCTTGACCTTATCCCTCAGGCCCGCATCGGCTAGCGCCTCCACCGTCTCCTTCATGGAGTCGTAGGCCAGGGTGAGAAATCCGCTCAAGGCCAGGATGGGCGACTCGGTCTCCTGCACCTTCTCCACGAACTTCCGGGGTGGTACGTCCACCCCCAGGTCATGGACCTCGAAACCGTTCACGTCCAGCATGAATCCCACGATGTCCTTTCCAATGTCGTGGATGTCGCCGGCTACCGTTCCCAGCACCACCTTTCCCATGTATTTCTGCTCCGAGGCCTTGTTGAGATAGGGCTTGACGGCGGTGGTCATGTCCTTCAGTATCTCCCCGGCGAACACGAGTTCGGGGATGAAGTACTCGCCCTCGGCGAAGCGATCGCCCACCACCTCCATGGCCTTCCTGGCGTCGTCCATTATGCCCAGGGGGTCATCTCCCGCCTCCAGCCTGCTCTTCACCACGTCACGCACCTTGTCCTCGTCCAGGTCCACCAACGCTTTCACCAGGTCATCACCCATCTTCCTACCTCCTTATCGCTCGGAGCCCCACGGATTTTTCCCGGCTCACCTTTGCTTGAATATCCATGGCACCCAACCGTGGATGCTTCTGTCCGTGAGGCATGGACCTCCAGCGCCGCGATGTCCACGGAATAACCATAAAAACGGTTTCCAAATATCGACATCGCTAATATTATTGTTCCCAAGCTGCCCAACTTTAACCTGCGGGGCACGCTCCTACGGGCGAAGCGGGGACGCGCGGTCACGAGACGGACGTCTCGCTTTCCCGGCTGCGGGCGGACGAAGCGTTTTTAATGTATATTTGTTTAGGTGAACTTTTCATAAACGTTTGTCTGCTGGAGAAAGTCACGCACATGAAGGAGCGGCGGGCCGCCGCCGCAGCTACGGAAGGCGGGCTGGTGCGCCGCGGGAGGGGCGGGGCAACTTCGTCGCCGCGAGGTTCGCGTTGGCGTGCAAGTGAAAGGAGACCGAGGATGAAAGAGGCGATCGCGGCCATGCTGGCGGAACTCAGGGAGGACGATACGCTGGCGGAGATCGGCAAAGCCCTCGCAGCGGGGACCGATCCGCTCGCGCTGGTCGAGGGATTGCGCGACGGTATGTCCGAGGTGGGCCGGCGTTTCGAGGAGAAGGAGTATTACCTCTCCGAGCTGATCATGTCCGCGGAGATCTTCAAGCAGGCCATAGGCCTTATCGAGCCCCGTCTGGCGTCCGGGTCCGGAGCCCCCAGGGGGAGCGTGGTGATCGGTACGGTGAAGGGCGACATCCACGACATTGGCAAGAACATCGTGGCCACTCTGCTGCGCTGCGGGGGATACGAGGTACACGACCTGGGCGTTGACATCCCCGCGGATGCCTTCGTGCGGAAGCTGAAGGAGACGGGCGCCCCCGTCCTGGCCCTCTCCGGGCTGCTCACCCTGGCTTTCGACTCCATGAAAGAGACGGTTGACAGCCTCGCCGAGGCCGGCCTGCGCGGCAGGGTGAAGGTGATCATCGGGGGCGGCCCGGTGAACGATAAGGTGGTGGAGTATTCCGGCGCCGACGCCTGGGGCATGGACGCATCGCAAGCGGTCAAGCTCGTGGGCCAGTTCGTGGGACCCTGAAGCCGCCTGCTGCTGGCCACCCGTTATCCGGCAACGAGTCTTATAGGAGGAAGCAATGGCAATCATGACCCCCGGGGAGAGGATAGGTGCCGCCGTAGAGATGAGGAAACCGGACCGCGTGCCGGTGGTCCCGATCATCGACTTCTTCGCGGGACAATACGGCGGCATTACCCAGCACGACATGCTCTTCGATATAAAGAAAGCCGATGCCGCCCTCGAGAAGACCGTGCGCGAACTTGGAGCTATCGACGGCCAGAACCTCTCGTACGCCGGCCTCGGCCGCATCATGCAGGTGATCTTCCCCAACCCTCCCGTCATGCCCGGAGTGGGCGCAGAGCCCGAGGACGGCCAGTTCCAGTTCGTCGAGAAGACGGTGATGGACTGGGAGGAATACACGCAAATCGAGGAGCGCGGCCCCGTGCGCTGGATCGTGGACAAGATGAAGCTCAGCAACCCGCAGCTGGGAAATCCCGTGGGCATGCTCAAGACCTTCGCCGCCGTCGCCGCGGACATCACGAAGGCCAGGGGCTCGATCAAGCGGTGGCGGCGCAAGGGGATCGAGTCCATGGTGGCCTACAATATCGTCTTCACCCCCATGGAGTACATCTCCCTCTTCATGCGCTCCTTCAACGATTTCATCCTCGACATCTTCCGCCATCCCGAGGAGGTCAAGGAAGCCAGCCGCGTCCTCATGAAGCCCATGAAGATGCAGGGCTCGATGATGGTGAGGATGAGCGGTCTGAAACGGGTGTTCATGGGGGGGACGAGGACCAGCGCCTCCTGCCTGAGCCCCAGCCAGTTCGAGGAGTTCGCACTGCCGGAGTGGCAGGAGATGTGCGAGTTCTGGGTGGGAAAGGGGGTCACTCCCCTGCTGCATTTCGACAGCGACTGGACCGCCTTCTTCCCCTTGCTGAAGAACCTGCCCCGGAGGAAATGCATTCTGAACCTCGACGGCAGCTCCGACATCTTCAAGGCCAAGGAGGTGCTCGGGGACCATATGTGCATCATGGGCGACGTGCCCGCGGCCCTGCTCAAGCTGGGCGAGCCGGAGGAGGTGGACGACTACTGCCGCAGGCTCATCACCGAAGTGGGCGCGGGCGGCGGATTCATCCTCAGCTCCGGCTGCACCATCCCGGTGGACGCCAGGCCGGAGAACGTCGCGGCGATGCTGGGATCGGTGCACAGGTACACACCCTGAGGTGATGGCTGCTACGAGGCCCCGGAGCTCGGCGTTCCCGGTGGCCCGGCGTATCGTGAGGACGGCTCAGGTGAACGAGGGGGGTATTTGATGAACCCAGGATCCGATTTCCGCCTCTTCCGGGAGGATTCATGCGACCGCTGCGGCATCTGTTTCCAGCGCTGCCCCGTGCTCGAGCTTGCGGAGGACGAGGCAAAGAGGCAGATCGATATCCTCATCCGTGGAGAAAAGGACGCGTCGCTCGTGCTGCGGCGCTGCGTTACCTGCAACATCTGTGAATTCGCGTGTCCCCGGGACGCGAACCCTTACGGGCTCGTCCTGGAAAGGCACAACGAGACCGGAAAGGCGGAAGGCCTTCCCTACATCACCAAGTTCATCTTCCCCAACGAGCCCGAGAACATGTGGACCACCACCCGCGTGCTGATGGGAAGCGACGAGCTCTCGCTGCTGCGTTCCTGGGAGGAGAACCTGGAAAAACCCAGGAAGGAGGTGCTGCTGACCGGCTTCTACAACAACCTCGTGCCGTACATCGCCCAGACGTCGCTCTTGGGCGAGCTGAAGCCCGCCATCGTGGGTAGCGACAGCATGTTCGGCATGGGAGAGGACGCCTACAGGATCGGCTTCCTGGAGGAGGCGGAGCGCCTGGGCCGCCTTGCCGTTGAGAAGTTCTCCGCGATGGGCGTGGAGAAGATGTACTGCTTCATGGTGGTAGAGGCCTCGATGTTCACCGACGTCCTGCCCAAGAAGTTCGGCATCGACGTCGGCTTCGAGGTGGAGCTTCTGGACACCTGGCTGCTGCAGAGGCTGAAGAGCGGAGAGATAGCGGTCAAGGACAAGCTGGACCTTAAGGTGACCGTCCACGACAATTGCTGCGGCAGATACATGGACGGGATACTGCAGGACACCACCAGGGAGATAATGGAGCGCATCGGCTGCGAGGTCGTCGAGATGCGGCACTGCCGGGAGGACGCCCTCTGCTGCGGCTGGGCCGGCACCGTGCCCACCCTCTTCGGCTCGACCTCGAGCAACCCTTTCCATACCCTGCTCAACCTCCTGCAGAGCCTGTACCTCAGGATGCAGGAGGCCGAGGAGACGGGAGCCGACGTCCTGGTGGTCCCGTGCCCGGGATGCTACGCGTTCCTCTCGCTCATCAAGGTGCTGACCGGCAGCAGGGTGGACGTTTACCTGCCCCTGGAGCTGGTACAGACCGCCGCGGGGGAAACACCGGTCCACAGTAACCAGGAGCGGGCGTGGGACATCCTCGCCGCGACCACCAACCTCGTCCTCAAGTGGTTCTTCTCCCCCAGGCGTTTCGTCCCCAGGCCCGTAGATATAGATAAGCCGCTTCCGCAGGCGGGGCGGGGCGACGCGGCGCGCATCAGGATGTTCGGCAGACTGTACCACGGCGCCCTGGTGCAGAATCCCGTCTCCAGGAAGCTGATATCTCTCGCCGTCAAATCACTGATAACCCTGTACAGAGCCTGGCTCGCGAGAGAGGAGCGCAAGCTCCTGGGCATGAAGGCTCCGTGAACGGATAAGACTCGGGCGAGATCGACCAGGCCAGGAAGAAAATGCTGACAGCCGGTTTATCCTGCGTTTCGCACGGGCGCTGTCCCGTCGCCGCGGTTCAGTAGCGGAAGCCAAGTATGGCCGCGAGCACGTTGAGCACGATGGGTACGGCGTAGATGCCTCCCACGAATATCAGCTTGCTCTTCAGGGTCTTCATGCCGAGCATGATGTTGACGGCCACGAACCAGTAGAAATATCCCAGGATAAATATTATCCACACCCCGCCCCAGGAGCGGAACCACCACGGGTATTCCCAGATGAGCTGGTCGCCCATGTTCAGGAGCACCTCGATGACCACCGCCAGCACGGCGAAGAAGAGGGCGAAGAACCAGCGGTTGGGCAGTCCCAGGACCTTCTTTTTCGGGTCGGGAAGGAGGGTATGATAATAGACCAGGCCGAAGAGAAGGAAGGCGAAGATTATCTCGATGTTCCAGCCTACCATGACCCGGTAAGCGGTATCCCCCGGAGTGGTCCATACCGCCGACCTCTCGGAGAGGTGAAACACCCACCCGTTCCAGGTCTCGTTGAAGAAATCGCATCCGAAGAGGACCAGGGCGGCCAGGATGGGGTCCCAGTTCCCGGTCTGCCGTGACTCCTTTATCTCCTTCGTGAATATATAGACCACTACGAGAAGCAGCGGAACCACGTACCACTTGAGCATGTTGAGGTCCCGCAAACCCTCCAGGGCCCTCTGGGAAGCTTCGGTGTAGGCGAAAAGCATCCTTTTCCCTCCTCTCCCGCGCTTTCTCGCTACTGATTTCTACCCCCGTCCTCCTTTTTCCTTCCCCCTTTTCCTCTCCACATCCCCCCGGCGCGGTCGCCTTTCTTCAACCCCCGACCCCGGAGCCCACGAAGCAGAAGGGGCCGGGTCTCAACGCTCGTGTTTCCTCCCGCACCAGCGGAGGCGGTTGCCTGAAAGTCTGCGCGGACTCCTTGTGTCGTTCATGCAGTCACGCATACAAAGAAGACGAAATCGAAAGGGGCTTGCCGCGGCCGCACGGCAACGTGCTTGCTAGATACCGAGGTAATGCTTACGGATCTGGTTATCCTTCAATAGCTCCTCGCCCGACCCCTGCATCATGATGTGCCCGTTTTCCATAACATAGGCCGTGTCAGAGAGCTTCAGGCTCTTTGGTATTTCCTGGGATACCAGCAGTATGGAAAGCCCCCTGGAGGAAAGGACGCCGAGACGCTCGAAGACCTCCCCCGCCATCTTTGGCGACAGCCCGAGGGAGGGTTCATCCAGCATGAGCAATTCCGGTTTTCCCATCAGTCCCCTCGCGATCGCGAGCATCTGCTGCTCTCCGCCGCTCAGGGTCGCGGCGTATTGCTTTCTTCGCTGTTCCAGGAGGGGGAAGACCTCGAAAACGAAATGCAGTGAGTCCTTCAAGTGCTTCCGGTTGACTTGAAGATAAGCCCCCATTTCCAGGTTGTCCCTAACCGTCATGTTCGGGAAGATCTTCCTGCCCTCGGGAACATGGATTATCCCCAACTCGCAGATCTTGTTGGGCTGCATGCCGGCGATCTCCCTGCCGTTCCAGGTGATGTTTCCGGACTGCGGTTCTTTCAGGCCCGAGATCGTCCTGAGCAAGGTGGTCTTTCCCGCGCCGTTGGAGCCGATGAGGCTCACGAAGCGCTTATCCCCCACCTCCATGGAAACATCCCAGATCGTCTGCAGACCGTCGTACGAGACGTTGACGTTACGTAATTGCAGCATCTTCGACTCCCAGGTAGGCCTCGATCACGGCAGGGTTCTCCGCCACCTCGCGGGGCAGACCTTCCGCGATCTTCTTTCCGTAATCTATGACTATGAGGCGCTCGCAAGAGCCCATGACCGCGGTCATGACGTGCTCTATCATGAAAACCGTGACACCCATTTCGTCACGAATCCTGTTAACCAGCTCAACCGCATCGTTTATCTCCGTGGCATTCAGTCCCGCGAACACCTCGTCGAGCAGCAGCAGGCTGGGCTTTATGGACAGGGCTCTCGCCACCTCGAGCCGTTTCTTGTCCGCCAGTATCAAGTCGCTGGCCAGGAAGTCGCCCTTGAGGTCCAAACCGCAGAATTCCAGGAGTTCGGAAGAATTCTCGCGCGCGTCTTCCAGGTTGCGGGCATTTCCCCCGTAAAGGCTTCCCATGGCCACGTTCTCCAGGACGGTGAGGTTGGGGAAGAACTTGACGATCTGGAACGTCCTGCCGATGCCCAGACCGGCTATGCGGTAAGAACTCGTCCTGGTGATATCCATCCCCTTGAAACTGATGGTGCCAGCACTTGCTCTGTGAAACCCGGATATCACGTTGAACAAGGTGGTCTTTCCGGCACCATTCGGACCGATAAGTCCCAGGATCTCCCCTTCCCTCACCTGGAAATCAACCTCGTACAAGGCCTGCAGGCCGCCGAACTTCTTGCTGACCTTTTTACCCTCCAGGATCACCTCGCCATCATTGCTGCGCACGACCGCAGCCTGGCATTCCCTGCCGGGAACAGCCGGGGAAGCCTGCACTTCCCCCGGCTCCTCGACGGGCTGCGGCTCTGCCTTTCTCTTCTTTCTCCTCCTCTTGAACAGGCCCAGAAGACCAGCGGGCAGAAAAAGGATGACTATCACGAAAAGCAATCCGTATATAAGCCGCGCCAACTCGGATCCCACGTTGAGCGTCAGCAACTCGCTGACTCCAGTGAGTACCACCGCACCGAGCACGGGGCCGACCCATGACTGGGTTCCTCCAAAGAGGGCCATGAGAACGATCACTATGGAGATGTCGACATCAAACATTATGTCCGGGTGAACGTACGTGCGGTAGTAAGCGTAGATCCCACCCACGACGCCGGTAAGAAAAGCACTCAGTATAAAGGCCTGCAACTTGACCTTGGTCGCGTTGATCCCCAGGGTCACGGCCATGTCCTCATCCTCGCGTACGGCCACCAGTCCCTTTCCCAGCCTCGAGTTCTCCACTCGATACGCGATGAAAATGACGATCAACATCAGCAGGAGCATGACCTCATAGAAAACGGAGCGGCTCATAGCGGGTTTATAAGGAAGGGTCGGAAGCCATAGTCCCGTGGCGGCACCTGTCCATCCCAGGTTCAAGACCACGATGAGCACGGACATGTTGAGCACCAGGGTTACCAGCGTGAAGTATGGGCCTCTCAATCTCAGGCACGGATAGCCGACGACCAGGGCGAAAACCGCGGCCATCAGCCCTCCCAGGGGAGCCGTGCCGAAGGGCGTCCAGCCCAGATTGCTCAAGAGCAATGCGGTGGTATAAGCCCCGATGCCGAAGAAGGCAGCGTGTCCCAGGCTGAGATAACCGGCGCTGCCGATAATGTTCCAACTTTCGGCCAATGCCACGTACATGAACATCAGGAAGAAAAAGCTGAGATAATAAGCCTTGGTACCCATCCATGGTATGGAAGCCAGGAGCAGCACCAGGGCTACTACGAACACTATTACCGCCGTTTTGTTCGAGGCTATCTTCAGCAGCTTTTTTATTGATTCCACAATCGGTACCATCCTTTAGTGAGCGAACAGCCCCTTGGGTCTGGCCAGCAGGATGGCCACCAAGATGCCAAAAAGCACCATGTTCACCCAGGCGTATGGGATGAAGACCGCGCTGAGATTGGCGATGAGTCCGATCAGGATACCCGCCACGACGGTGCCCGCGACGCTTCCCACGCCCCCTACGATGACCACGATAAATATGT